>ENA-UEOL01000087-UEOL01000087.1-human-gut-metagenome-genome-assembly--contig:-NODE-87-length-62806-cov-12.994468_pt1 | contig 62806 bp, 60 predicted proteins | sample MGYA00242884_ERZ507884 | MGnify/ENA primary metagenome ERZ507884 (study PRJEB26167, sample SAMN06115417) | human gut metagenome | host: Homo sapiens | place: China:Chongqing | collected 2015-03-06... | reverse complement strand
ATTTGTCTTCGCAAACGCCTTATTGACAGGCATTACGAAGACATTTGTCCCTTTTTATTCGTCTTTTCCAGAGATTTTGCGTATTTTTGCTTTCAATCAGTTTTGACAAGCAAATTAAAAAAAATCAAAATCATGCTACGAAAAATCAGAACGATACTAGCAGCGATATGTATCCTGCTTATTACACTACTGTTCGTCGATTTCACGGGAATGTTGCACACCTGGCTGGGCTGGCTCGCCAAAATACAGTTTCTTCCCGCAGTGCTGGCACTTAACGCCGGAGTTATCTTATTTTTAGTTGTGCTTACTCTTGTAAGCGGCCGTATCTATTGCTCGGTCATATGCCCTTTAGGTATATTTCAGGACATCGTGGCACGAATAGGCAGAAGAAAGAAAAAAATGCCTTACTCCTATTCCAAACCTAAAAGCTGGTTACGGTATACCATGCTGATTTTGCTCGTCGTAGCTTTCGTCGCCGGTATACATGCATTTGTAGCACTGCTCGACCCCTATGGAATCTATGGACGCATGGCAAACAATCTATTCCAACCCGTATGGATGTGGGGGAATAATCTGCTGGCTAGTATTGCAGAACGGGCAGACAGTTATGCATTCTACCAGACTGAAGTATGGCTCAAAAGCCTGCCGACCTTTATAGTTGTAATAGTAATGGCTGTATTGGTCGTCGTATTATCGTGGAGAAACGGCAGAACTTACTGTAATACAATATGTCCAGTAGGTACGATATTGGGCTTCTTATCACGTTACTCACTGTTCCGTATCTGCATTGACAAAGAAAAATGTAACCAGTGTACACTCTGTGCACGCAACTGTAAGGCTTCATGTATTGATACCGCAAACTATCAGGTAGACAGCAGCCGCTGTGTTGTCTGCATGAATTGCATCGAGAAATGCAAGAAGAACGCTATTCATTATCGTTTTGCCTATGCCAAACAAGACAAAAAACAGCCAGTCAGCCAGCCGAAGGGCGAAAACAGAAGAGAGTTTCTCGCTAGTTCTCTGCTTCTGGTAACCTCCTCCCTTCAGGCACAAGTAATAGAAAAAGCGGAAAAAATCAAGATGGATGGAGGTTTGGCAGATATCATTGAGAAAAAAGCTCCTAAACGCCAGACACCGATAACTCCTCCGGGATCACAGAGCGCACACAACATGCAGCAACACTGTACAGCCTGCCAGCTATGTGTTTCAGCATGTCCGAATGACGTTTTACGACCTTCCCAATCGCTTGATACATTCATGCAGCCTACACTATCATACGAACGTGGGTACTGCCGTCCGGAATGTACAAAATGTTCGGAAGTTTGTCCTGCCGGTGCAATCCTAAAGATAGACAAAGCAGAAAAATCATCCATACAGATTGGTCATGCCGTATGGATTAAAGAACACTGCATTCCACTCACAGACAAACAAGAATGCGGCAACTGTGCCCGTCATTGTCCGGCAGAAGCCATATCCATGATACCTTCTGAAGCCGGAAATCCTGAATCACTCAAGATTCCTGCTATCAATACAGAGAAATGTATCGGATGTGGAGCATGTGAAAATCTCTGTCCGGCACGTCCATTCAGCGCCATTTATGTAGAAGGACACGAACAGCATCGTATGATTTAATCTTTCTTCAAACAACTCTTTTCAAATATTACAGAAAATGGACAAACAACATAATATAAACCGTAGAGATTTCCTAAAAATAGTAGGTATCAGCACTCTAGGAGCCACAGCTTCTTTCTATGGATGTTCCTCAAAAAGAGAATCAGAAAATGAAGGGAATACTGCTGTTCCTATAGGGAAAATGGATTATCGCAACTTTCCTCCATATAAAGATAAGGTATCATTATTAGGATACGGATGTATGCGCTGGCCTACTCTTCCTGCCCCTGACGGAACAGGAAATGTCATCAATCAGGAAGAAGTGAACCGACTGGTAGATTATGCTATCGAACATGGAGTAAACTATTTCGACACTGCTCCTGTTTATGTACAAGGCTGGTCGGAAACGTCGACAGGCATTGCTCTAAAACGTCATCCTAGAGATAAATTTTTCATTGCAACCAAAATGTCCAACTTCTCAAACTCTGATTATGACTTTGGAGTAAAGATGTACCATAATTCGATGAAAAATCTACAAGTCGATTATATAGATTATTATTTGCTTCATAAACTAGGCTCACCAGGAAAAGATGGATTACAAGGACGTTTTCTCGATAATGGTTTGCTTGATTTCTTGTTAAAAGAGCGAGAAGCCGGAAGAATCCGCCACCTGGGATGGTCATTCCACGGTATTCAGGAAGAATTCGATAAAGCACTTGCCCTGCACGACAAGTATCACTGGGATTTTATTCAAATACAATTGAACTATTCGGACTGGAAGCATGCTTCGGGAAATAACATAAACGCTGATTATCTGTATAGTGAGATAGCTAAAAAAGATATTCCGGTAGTAGTAATGGAACCTTTGCTGGGAGGAAGACTTTCGAATATACCGGAACACATTTTCACACGCCTGAAAGAACGGAATCCGGAAGGAAGTGTAGCTTCGTGGGCTTTCCGGTTCGCCGGTTCCCCCGAAAAGGTTCTGACGGTATTGAGTGGAATGACTTACATGGAGCACTTGCAAGATAACATACGTACTTATTCTCCACTTGTGCCACTGACTCAGGAAGAAAAAGACTTCCTTGAAGAAACAGCGCAGCTGATGCTACGTTATCCGACAGTTCCATGTAATGACTGCAAATATTGTATGCCTTGCCCTTATGGAATTGATATACCGAGCATCCTTGTGCATTACAACAAATGCGTAAACGAGGGACACATGCCTAAAAGCAGACAAGACGAGAATTATGCCAAAGCACGACGTGCCTTTCTGGTTGGTTACGACCGAAGCGTTCCTAAATTACGTCAGGCAAGCCATTGCATCGGATGCGGACAATGCAACCCTCATTGTCCACAATCAATCGATATTCCGAAGGAGTTGCACCGGATAGACCGATATGTAGAACAACTTAAGCAGGAAACACTCTAAGTATAGTATGAAACGCCTTATTGAGTTATTACATTCGGAAGGTTGCTCATGTGTAATAAAAAGCCAAGGTGAAATCAGGGCATTCAGACAGCGTGGAGTTGCTGATTTATACGATTTATACCAAAACGAAAGAGATTTTATGCAGAACGCTCGGCTGGCCGACAAGGTAATAGGAAAAGGTGCTGCTGCACTCATCGTATTGGGAAAGATGAAAGAAGTATATGCTGATATCATCAGTACTCCAGCTCTCTCTTTGTTACGAGCAGCAGGAATCAAAACCTCGTTCGGAAAAGAAGTGCCATTTATCATCAATCGTGCCCAGACAGGAAGATGTCCGCTGGAATCACTTTGTGCAGAACCAGACACGGCAGAAGAAATCTATCCGATAATAGAAAAATTTGTAGCACAAATAAGAACTACCAACAATCTAGAAAAATAAAAACATAATTATGGAATCGACTGTAAAACTTTACTCATTAAACTATAGCGAAACACGGACATATCTTACTGCATTGATTTTTGTAGCAGGAAATGTAGTTCTGCCTCAACTGTTCCACCTTTTTCCATCAGGAGGAACAACATGGCTTCCTATTTACTTCTTTACTCTCATTGGAGCCTACAAATACGGATGGAAAGCCGGACTGCTCACAGCTATAGCCTCTCCCCTCGTCAACTCCTGGCTGTTCGGGATGCCTGCTCCTGCCGTTCTTCCTGCCATTTTAATGAAATCTCTCCTTCTTGCTGCTGGAGCCGGATATGTGGCACACCGCAGTAAACATGTTTCTATACTTCTCTTGCTGGCAGTAGTTGCCTTTTATCAGCTGGCAGGTACATTGGGAGAATGGGCTTTAAGTGGAAGTCTGCATACAGCACTTCAGGATTTCCGGATCGGATTACCTGGTATGGCACTCCAGGTCTTCGGAGGATATTTCTTTATCAAATATCTGATATATAAATAAACAAGCGTATAGCGGATTTTTTAAGAGAACATCAACTATACAACATCCATTTAATTATATAAGGCCGTTTCAAACAAGCAGTTCAGTTGTTTGAAACGGCTTTCTTTATGTTACATCCATATTACACATTTGTTTCATTTATCCCCGATTGAACAATCTTACTATAACATAAGCATAACTATGTACAGAAAGCCTCTATTTTTGCACGCTGAACAAAAACGAAAAGACAAATGAAACAAACAGTTATTTCTATGCTACTTGCTGGAATCGTATCTCTGCCAGCAATTGCCCAAAGCGCATTCGAGGAAATAAATGCCAATCCGGCACTTTCCGCAGGCAAGTATTATGCCTACCAGGCACCAGAGGAAAAAATTACCCCAGCTCCTGAGGGATATACTCCATTCTATATTTCCACATTTGCACGTCACGGCTCACGATATCTCACAAAGAAAAAGAAATACGATAGCCCGTTGAGTATATTAAAGGAAGCAGCACGCCAACGTAAGCTTACCATCGACGGACAGCGTGCCTTGAACATTATCGAAAAGCTGGCTGAAGAAGCAGCAGGCAGATATGGCGAACTGACCCCTAAAGGGGCACAGCAACATAAAGATTTAATCCGCCGTATGTATACAAACTACCCGCAAGTATTCACTGACGGAACACATGTCGATGCACGTTCTACTTACAAAACCCGTGCCTTCCTGTCGATGGCAGCTGCCTGTGTCGAATTAAAAGGATTAAATCCCCGATTAGTAATCACAACCGATGCCAGCGAACATGATGCCTATTACATAAAATATAAAAATCCGACATACGAAGAAGCACACCTAGCTAATGCCGACAGTGTATATCAGGCTGCCGACAGTGTATACATTCACCCGGAACGCCTGATGAAACAATTGTTCATCAATGCAGATATCGTAAAAGATCCTAGACAGTTCATGGCCGACTTATTTGAGCTTCACGGTATCAGCCAGAGCAGTTACCATCAGGATGACTTATCTTTCCTGTTCACCGCACAAGAGCGTTACGACCTCTGGCAGAGAAACAACTTCGAATGGTATTATGAGAAAGGAGCTTCTCCGCTAAGTGGCTCATGCATGTATAAGCTGGAACGTAACCTGTTGCGCAACTTTATAGAAACAGCTGATACAGTCATCAGTTCGAAGAAAAACTGTGTGACCTTGCGTTACGGACATGATACAAACCTGGCTCCGCTTGCAGCTCTGATGGGGATTGACAAACTGTCTTTCGCAACTGCCGACTGGCAGAAAATAGCCGATACCTACCGAACCTACCGTATCATTCCGATGTGCGGAAACATCCAGCTCATCTTCTTTCATAAGCCTGACAACGATGATATTCTGGTTAAACTACTACTCAACGAACGTGAAGTCACACTTCCACTACCTACCGACACAGCTCCCTATTATCACTGGAAGGATATCAGAAATTACTGGCAAAAAATAGTTGATGCGATAGAGCTTCCTGCTGTTGACAGTAATACAACCGACTAGTCAGAAACATTATACTGAAGCTTTTAAACGACATACTTGGATCGTAAAAAAAGAAGCTCTTCTTTTTTTATTTTTTGTACAATATTTCCATAAAAGATGCTGAAGTTTTCAATAAAACATGCTGAAGTTTTTCTGAAGACTTCAGCATGTTTTTATTTCGATCAGCTCATATCGTATCCTATAAGATAAGTAACATACATTTCCGGCCTTTGTATTACATTTGAAACATCTTCGAAACTACCATGAAAAACACAAGGAATACATTTGCAGCGTCAAAATAATAAAACATAATGAAATCAAGTTTGGTATTAAGTCTGCTACTTCTTGCAACTGCAAATATAAATGCAAGAGATATAAAAGGTAAAGTAAAGGATGCACAAACCGGAGAAGAGATAATAGGAGCTTCTATCCTTATAAAGGAAGAACCGGGAAAAGGTGCTGTTTCAGGTATGGATGGAAGTTTTAACCTGTCGGTTGCACGTCCTAAATATACACTAGTCTGCTCTTACGTCGGCTACAAGAAATGCGAGGTAGAGATTGGGAATAAGGATACAGAAATAGTCATTCCGCTAAAAAGTGATGATGTAGTGCTAGAAGGTGTCACGGTTATAGCCAATAATCCGGGACGGACAGAAGCTGGTGCCCGTGGCATCGAACGCGCTGCGATGAATGTGGTAAACGTAATGAGTGCTAAAGCTATAGAGCTTTCTCCGGATATCACAGTGGCAAATGTTATTCAGCGAATGTCTGGAGTAACAATCGAACGAAACAGCAGCGGCGAAGGGCAGTATGCCATTTTACGAGGAATGGACAAGCGCTATAATTATACATTGATAAACGGGGTAAAAATTCCTAGCCCAGATAATAAAAACCGTTTTGTCCCGTTAGACATCTTCCCGTCAGAAATGCTGGACCGTCTGGAAGTTACCAAATCACTGACCGCTAACATGGAAGGCGACGGTATCGGAGGTGCAGTCAATCTGATTATGAAGGATGCTCCTTCAGAAAGACAATTTACAGTAAACTTGTCTACAGGTTACAACGCCATGTATTTCGACCGCGATTTTCAATCGTTCAATCACGGAGCAATCGTAAAACAATCACCTTACGAACAGATGGGCAAGCCCGAAGACAACCGGGTAACAATGGATAATTTCACCACCGATAATTTACGGATGACATGGAAAAAGCCATTGCCTGACTTGACAGCCGGATTGTCTTACGGCGACCGCTTCTTCGATGATAAATTGGGTGTTATGCTTGCCGGCAGTTTTCTGAATACTTACCGAGGAAAAGAAAGCGAACTATATTATCAGCCGGGAACAACCCACGACGGTATTGAATATCGTAATTATTCTTCACAGCAAACACGCATCGGAGCACACGCTAAACTGGACTACCACATCAATGCCAACCATAAGTTGACATGGTACAATGGATACATGGATATGCGTGAAGCAGAAGTACGCGACGGGCATGATGACAAAGAAGGTTCTGTACGAATGAAATGGAACCGTCAGTATATCGTCAACTCTACCCTGAAAGGTGAACATGCTTTTCTGGATGACGGAGCTCTGCGCCTGAACTGGTCGGCTGTTATTTCAAAAGCATACAGCGAAACTCCAGACAATGCAGAAATATTCATGCAAGGTAGCCACGTACGAACATCAGAAGCGGCCAGACGCCGGTGGGAACATAACTCCGACAATGATAAGTCAGGATATGTTGACTTGATGTATAAACTGAAACTGGACGGAGGTTCTATATTCGACTTCTCTGTAGGAGGTATGTACCGCGATAAAAAACGCGACAGTTTCTTCAATGAATATAAATTCAATTCGGCTACAGGAGTGGAAGATCCTCAATATCAAGGTGAGGACTGGAATAACTATGATGAAATTCTGTTTACTGCACAAAAATATGGCAACATCAGTGACCCGTTAAACTACGACGCTTCCGAAAAAATAGGTGCTGCCTACGGAATGGCTAAATATACCTATCTCAACTGGGAGTTTATCGCCGGAGTACGTGTTGAACATACAAATCAGGGATATGTTTTGGAATTTCCAACAGAAAACGCAGATCCAGAAGGAAATCAGAAATATACAGATGTACTTCCCAGCTTTCATGTAAAATATGGAGTACATAAAAACGCCAACCTCCGCTTCTCGTATGCACGTTCTATAAACCGCCCAAGCTTCTTTGAGATTGTACCTTACAGCATTATCAATGAAGACTACAAGGAAAAAGGTAATCCGGATTTGAAACATACAGTGACCGACAACATCGACCTGCGATATGAATTCTTCCCTAAATCATCCGAGCAGTTCATGGTAGGTATGTTCTACAAAAGATTGCAGAACCCGATAGAATACGGTTTGCTGAATGAAGGTCAAGATACATACTACAAACCGATGAACTTCGGTAATGCTACCAACTTAGGAGTTGAAGTAGATATAATGAAGTACTTCAACTGGTTCGGAATCAAAGCCAACTATACCTATACTCACTCTTCTATTACTACCGACAAGCGTATCATGGAAGGCAATGATGTGAAGAGTGTATCACAGACACGTCCGCTATTCGGACAGGCAGCTCATGTAGCCAATTTATCATTACTCTTCAAGAGTACCAAATATGGCTGGGAAGGCCAGCTCGCCGGAAGCTATACCGGAAAACGTCTGAGCGATATTTCCAACTGGTATAACGATGATATCTGGGAAGACGGCTACATGCAACTGGATGCTTCTGTTGAAAAAAGCTTTAAAAACGGTATCAGTATTTTTGCTAAAGCATCCAATCTGCTGGATACTCCGTTGCTGAGATTTATACAGAATGGTCCTCATACGGAAAGTGTAAATTCTGAACGCAAAGACGGAAATGTAATTGAACGCAAGGAACGGCACGGACAGTCATTCATGCTGGGAATCAGATACAAACTATAATCAATTATAAATTAGACATTAACAAAAAAATTACGACATGAAACTGAAAAATTATTTATTGGCTTGTACAGCTTTAGTTGCAGTACCTTTTATGACTGCATGTTCTGAAGAGGAAGGTCTTACCAACAATCCTCAAACTCCTGGTAGTGGAGATGGAGAAACTGGTAATACTATAGTATGGCCAGCAGATACAATTGTAGCATTAAACAACCACTACACAGTACCTGAAGGTAAAAGCCTTATCATCAAAGAAGGTGTACAGATTATCGTAAACACAGAAGGAGTTGGAGCAAACCATGTCCCAGTAGAATTCACCGTAAATGGTAACCTTTACTGTGAAGGAACTGCAGAAAAGCCTATTCGTTTCTCGGTTGCAGAAGACGAACGTACTGAAGAAAACGCTTTAAAAGGTCTGTGGGGAGGTATTGTCGCAACTTCGACTTGTGAAGAGATGTTGATCAATCATACTATCATCGAATATACAGGTGGTCAGGTAATCGAAGGATCTCCTGCTGCTACTGCTGGTATCTATACTGCTAGCGACGATGCTTATCCACAAATTACAACCAATAATATCAACGGCCGATATGTTATTACAAACTCTGTTTTACGTAATGGATGGTCGGACGGTATCTACCTGATGGGAGGAAATGCCATTATTGCCAACAATATTTTTGCTGCCAACGGATATGATGGAGCAGAAGCTGTAAATGTAAAAGCAGGTTGTGTAGTTGATGTAGTAGGCAATGTAATGTTCAGTCCGAATACCAACGGCTTGAAATTATCTAGTTCAGGTCAGAGTGAAGATCGTGGAATGGCAAAAATACAGGCATACAATAATACAATCATCAATGCCGGATGGCGTCGTGACGGAGAAAAAGGCGGATGTGTTTACGTAGAAAAAAATGCTTTAGCAAACGTATTCAACAACTTGATAGTAAACTGCAAGTTTAGAGCCATGACTCCTAACTATGATATCCCCAACAACCCGGAAGAAGGATATTGCAGTGAATCTGTTATTGATTATAACTATTATGCATCTGGAACTCAGAAGAGTGATATAATCTTTGAAGAAGAATCTGGCGTAGCATATTCATGGGCAGGATATGCATATGAACACAAAAACTATTACGAAGGCGTAGTAGATAAAAATAGTATCATCACAAAAACAGCATCAGACTGTGCTGTCAACGATCCAAAATTTGTCAACTTCCCAATCAACGAGATAGTTTTGACAGATTACATCTATCAGGATGCATGGGATTTCCACGTACAGGCAGGATCTCCGGTTCTGACAGGTGCTTATAACGGAACAGATAGCAAAATGGCTCCTTACTTCGGCAATGAAGGATTGCAGGTAAACGGACAAACCTATACTTCTCCTAAAATAGAAGCTCGTTTCGGTGCTTACGGAACTAAATAAACATTTCTAATTTACAAATACTAGCTTTTTATTCAAACAAAGGTTCGGACGAATATATTCTTCCGAACCTTTTTCGAATAAAAAATACCAAATTCAGTTTTTTTTCAGATTCAAGTTCCAAATTTGCATAAAATTTTAATACAAAAACATTATGATTTCAATTAAAAAAACATTTATCACATTATGTTTAGCTCTTACAGCAGCTAATGGATTTGCACAAAACACGGCAGAGTGGAAAAATCTTGAAAAACCAATTAATTTTTACCTTGCCAACGACTTAGGAAGAAATGGCTACTATGACCAAAAGCCTATCGCTGAATTGATGGGCAAAATGGCAGAAAATATAGATATTGAGTTTATTGTAGCTGCAGGAGATATACACCACTTTGAAGGTGTACGTAGTGTAAACGACCCTTTATGGCTAACTAACTATGAATTAATATATAGCCATCCAGATTTAATGACTCCCTGGTATCCTGTTTTAGGAAATCATGAATATCGTAGTAACACTCAAGCAGTTATAGACTACAGTAATGTAAGTGCACGCTGGAGAATGCCTGATCGTTATTACACACGAGTTGAGGAAAATGATGATGTAACAGTTCGTTTGGTAATGATAGACACTGCTCCCCTACTTGACAAATATCGTGAAGATACAGAAAAATATCCAGATGCAAGCAAACAAGACATGAATAAACAATTGGCATGGATTGACTCAGTACTTACTGTAGCAAAAGAAGATTGGATATTTGTAGTAGGTCATCACCCTATTTATGCAGATACTAAAAAAAGTATGTCGGAACGTACCGACCTTCAAAAGCGTGTAGATACCATATTGCGCAAACATAAAAATGTAGATATGTACCTATGTGGACATATCCATAATTTCCAACATATTCGTAAACCGGGAAGCAACATTGATTATGTAGTTAATTCATCAGGTTCGCTTAGCCGTGAAGTAAAACCTATCGGTGGAACGAAATTCTGTAGTGGAGAAACAGGCTTCTCATTAATTACTGCAGACAAAAAGGTCTTAAACCTACATATGATAAACAAAGAAGGTAAAGTGCTTTATACAATTACACGAAACAAATAACAGCGTTCTGATATGCTAATAAAAAGGCTGCAGCAGTACATTATGTGTTCTACTGCAGCCTTTTTTCTTTTTAGCCTATAACCCCAACCTACCCTTCTTAACATATGACTTCACCAAAACACAAAGTTTCTGAACTAAACAGTTACGCTATTTGTCAAAGAGAAAGCCGGGGAAAATAAAGAAAATAAAGTAAAAATTATCAAGATATACAACAAAAAGTGTATCTTTGCCCACAAGTAAAAACAAAGGGGTGCCCTCCTGACGGGCTGAGATCATACCCTAAGCACCTGATGCGGTTAGTACCGCCGAAGGGATTGTTATTCGTATCCATCATATATCTTCTCCGATTCTCGGGACAGCTCTTTGTTATTACTTTCACTAAAAATATCATTATCATGAAAGTACAAGTCAACAACAAAGAGGTAGAACTTACCACAGGAAATACCATCTCTGCTTTAGCGGAACAACTGGACTTACCTCCACAAGGAGTAGCCATAGCATTGAACAACCGCATGATCCCCCGTAGTCAATGGGCAGAACAAGAAATACAAAACGGAGATAGTCTGGTTATCATAAAAGCTGCATGCGGAGGATAAAGAAATGGAACTGCAATTCATCACACATTTTACAGACCAATATTCTTATTATGATTCGGCACGTATGGCACTTGAAGGAGGTTGCCGTTGGATTCAGCTGCGCATGAAAGACGCAACTCCCGATGAAATCCGTTCGGAAGCTGTCCGTATACAGGCTTTATGCCGGGAATATGGTGCGACCTTCATCATCGACGATCATGTAGAATTAGTAAAAGAACTGCATGCCGACGGAGTTCATTTAGGGAAAAAAGATATGCCCATAGCCGAAGCACGTCAGATTTTAGGTAAAGATTTTATTATCGGAGGAACGGCCAACACCTTCGAGGATGTACAGATGCATTATCAGGCAGGAGCAGATTATATCGGCTGCGGTCCGTTCCGCTTTACTACGACCAAGAAGAATTTAAGTCCGATTCTTGGACTGGAAGGGTATAAAGCAATCGTATCGCAGATGAAGACAGCCGGAATCAATTTGCCCATTGTAGCCATTGGAGGAATTACCTACGATGATATTCCCTCAATCATGCAAACCGGAGTTACAGGTATTGCGCTGAGCGGAACAATTCTTCGGGCAGAGAATCCGGTAGTCGAAACGCACCGCATATTAGAAGCTATTCAGAACTCCAAACAGCTTTAATCAAAGAAAAGGATTACAAAAAACTCAAAAACAAAATATACAATGGAAAAACTTATCATTGCCGGAAAAGAATTTAACTCCAGACTGTTTCTGGGAACCGGCAAATTCAATTCAAACCAGCTCATGGAAGATGCTATCCTGGCATCAGATACTGAAATGGTAACCGTAGCCATGAAACGTATCGAACTTGACAATAAGGAAGACGACATGTTACGTCATATTATTCATCCGCACATCCAGCTATTACCTAATACATCAGGAGTACGTACTGCCGAAGAAGCCGTATTTGCTGCACAAATGGCACGTGAGGCTTTTGGAACTAACTGGCTGAAACTGGAAATACACCCAGACCCACGTTATCTGTTGCCAGATTCAACTGAAACCCTGAAAGCTACAGAAGAATTGGTTAAACTGGGATTCGTTGTATTGCCTTATTGCCAAGCTGATCCGACTCTATGTAAACGCCTGGAAGAGGCCGGTGCGGCAACTGTCATGCCACTCGCTGCTCCTATCGGAACAAACAAGGGATTGCAGACACGCGACTTCCTGCGTATCATTATCGAACAAAGTAATGTACCTGTTGTTGTCGATGCTGGAATCGGCGCTCCAAGTCATGCTGCTGAAGCTATGGAAATGGGTGCTGCTGCTTGTCTGGTAAATACAGCTATCGCCGTAGCAGGAAATCCTGTAGAAATGGCTAAAGCCTTCAAGGAGGCTGTCATCGCCGGAAGACGTGCTTACGAAGCAGGTCTGGGTATTCAAGCTGAAAACTTAGTTGCATCAGCTTCTTCTCCGTTAACTGCATTTTTAAACGAATAACTACACGTTCATGGATAAAGAAAAAGATAAAAAGGCATATGCACATGCCGAAAAAGCTTATATGCAAGGAACACTTTTTCCTTTCATAAAAGTAGGGATGCAAAAAGTGAATCTTACTCCAACTGTCACTATTGTCAATGGAGAAAAGGTCATGACTCCTAATGCCCCTGTTTATGTTTACGATACAAGTGGACCTTTCAGTGATCCCAATATTAAAATCGATCTTAAGAAGGGACTTCCCCGTATGCGCGAAAACTGGATTGTAGAACGTGGCGATGTAGAACAGCTGCCTTCTATCACTTCAGAATACGGTAAGATGCGACGCGACGATCATTCGCTCGACCATCTGCGTTTCGAACATATTGCCTTGCCTTACCGTGCCAAAGCCGGAAAATGCTGTACACAGATGTATTATGCCAAACAAGGTATTGTTACTCCGGAAATGGAATATGTAGCTATCCGAGAGAACATGAACTGTAAAGAGTTGGGTATTGATACGTATATCACCCCTGAATTCGTTCGTGACGAGATTGCGGCCGGACGTGCTGTATTGCCGGCAAACATCAATCATCCGGAATCGGAGCCAATGATCATCGGACGTAACTTCCTGGTAAAAATCAATACCAACATCGGCAACTCAGCTACAACTTCCAGCATTGATGAAGAAGTAGACAAAGCTGTATGGAGCTGCAAATGGGGAGGTGATACACTGATGGACCTCTCTACCGGCGACAACATACATGAAACTCGTGAATGGATTGTACGCAACTGTCCGGTTCCGGTAGGTACAGTGCCTATCTATCAGGCTTTGGAAAAGGTTAACGGTAAAGTAGAAGACTTGACTTGGGAAATTTACCGTGACACACTAATTGAACAATGTGAACAAGGAGTAGACTATTTCACTATCCATGCCGGAATACGCCGCCACAATGTTCATCTTGCCGACAAACGTCTGTGTGGTATTGTATCACGCGGAGGTAGTATCATGAGCAAATGGTGTCTGGTACACGACCAGGAGTCATTCCTTTACGAACATTTTGACGATATTTGTGATATACTTGCTCAATACGACGTTGCCGTATCATTGGGCGACGGTCTGCGTCCGGGATGTATTGCCGACGCAAACGATGAAGCACAGTTTGCAGAACTTGATACAATGGGCGAACTGGTTGTACGCGCATGGGCCAAGAATGTACAGGCATTTATTGAAGGTCCGGGACACGTACCTTTGCACAAAATCAAGGAAAACATGGAACGCCAGATCAGTCATTGTCACAATGCACCGTTCTACACTCTTGGTCCTTTGGTTACTGATATTGCTCCGGGATACGACCATATCACCTCTGCTATCGGAGCCGCTCAAATCGGCTGGCTGGGTACAGCCATGTTGTGCTACGTTACTCCCAAAGAACATCTGGGATTGCCTAACCGTGAAGATGTACGTACAGGAGTTATCACTTACAAAATAGCGGCACATGCAGCCGACCTTGCCAAAGGTCATCCGGGTGCACAAATACGAGATAATGCCTTAAGCAAGGCCCGCTACGAATTCCGCTGGCGCGACCAGTTCCACCTGAGTCTCGATCCGGACCGTGCACTGGAATACTTTAACGAAGGTCGCCATACTGACGGCGAATACTGTACAATGTGCGGACCGAACTTCTGTGCAATGAAGTTGTCACGCGATCTTTCAAACTTGAAATAATAACCTATCAATCATGTATTTCCGTCGTTTATCCAGAATGGCGGAAATACATAAAAGAATTTGAAAACTATCCATAAATATCATGTTTAGTGACGAATTAGAAAAAATAAATTGGGAAGAAACAACCAAAGCCATCTACTCAAAGACTGAAGCCGATGTGTTGCGCGCATTAGGAAAATCACATTGCGACGTAGACGACTTTATGGCACTGATTTCACCCGCCGCCGAGAAATTTCTCGAACCAATGGCACGCCTGAGTCGCAAATACACAGAAGAACGATTCGGCAAAACTATTTCAATGTTTATTCCTCTGTATATTACCAATTCATGTACGAACTCATGCGTGTACTGCGGATTTCATATCAGTAACCCGATGGCACGTACCATTCTTACTCCGGAAGAAATAGAAAACGAATACCGGGCAATCAAAAAACTTGGTCCATTCGAAAATCTGTTGATTGTAACAGGAGAAAATCCTGCCAAGGCCGGAGTTCCTTATATAGCTAAAGCACTTGATTTGGCAAAACCATATTTCTCGAATCTGAAGATAGAGGTAATGCCACTTAAGACAGAAGAGTATGCCGAATTGGTAAACCACGGTCTGAACGGAGTGATCTGTTTCCAGGAAACATATAATAAGGCACGCTATAACATTTATCATCCGCGTGGCATGAAATCGAAATTCGAATGGCGTGTAAATGGTTTCGACCGTATGGGACAGGCTGGCGTTCATTCTATCGGTATGGGAGTTCTGATCGGCTTGGAAGACTGGCGTACAGATGTAACAATGATGGCTTATCACCTCCGCTACCTGCAAAAACATTATTGGAAAACCAAATACAGCGTAAACTTCCCACGCATGCGCCCGGCTGAAAACGAAGGTTTCCAACCGAACGTAATCATGAGCGACAAAGAGCTGGCTCAGGTGACATTTGCCATGCGTATATTCGATCATGACGTAGATATATCTTACTCTACCCGTGAGCCGGCTAATATCCGTGATCACATGGCTACACTTGGAGTAACAACGATGAGTGCCGAGAGTAAGACAGAACCGGGAGGTTACTATACTTACCCACAAGCGCTGGAACAGTTCCATGTAAGCGATGAGCGTACAGCGGTAGAAGTAGAAAAAGCATTAAAAGCCATCGGACGTGAACCCGTATGGAAAGATTGGGATGCTTCATTCGACCACATGTCAAAACAGCTTCACACCTCTGCCGTACAGAAGTAAAAACAAAAAATAACATATTCCGGAGAATATCAATACCTTTTCAGAAACACATCTGATTTTCCGAAAAAGTAATGATATCCTTCCGGAAAACTTTATTTATACATACAAAATTCCCCAAATACATTTCATCTTTTCAGACAATTTCTTTTCATAATATCCCCATGCAACTGACAGAAAAAGAAAAAGAGAGATATAATCGCCAGATTCAGCTCGACGAGATTGGAGAAAAAGGACAGACATTGCTCCGACAAGCGAAAGTCCTGATAGTAGGTGTAGGTGGTCTGGGCTCACCTATTGCTATATACCTTTGCGGTGCAGGAGTAGGAACCATCGGACTAGTAGATGATGATAAGGTAAGTGAAACAAACTTACAGCGCCAAATTCTCTACAATGAAACCGAGGTAGGAAAGCCCAAAGTACTTTGCGCAAAAGAACGCTTGCAGAAACTGAACAGCAATATTTGCATTGAGGCCTATCCTACTCGTCTTACTAAAGAAAATGCTCAAGAAATAATCAGCAGATACGATATTGTAGTTGACGGATGCGACAATTTCCAAACGCGTTACCTTATAAACGACACATGCTTATTATTAAATAAGGTATATGTATATGGTGCTATCCGTGCTTTTGACGGTCAAGTATCCGTTTTTAACTACCAGGGAGGAAAAAACTACCGCGACCTCTTCCCCGACGAGGAGGAAATGCTGTCCATGCCTGCTCCTCCTAAAGGGGTATTAGGAGTCACTCCCGGCTTAGTCGGCTGCACACAAGCCAACGAGGTTTTAAAGATAATTTCAGGATATGGCGAAGTTTTAAGTGACAAATTGTGGCACATCGACCTCAAAACAATGGTTACGCACACGATTTTGCTCTAAACAATTAGGAATATTACAAACATGTTACTACCTTTGTGCCACAATTACGTTGTCACATGAAACTTATATTGATAACCAGACCCACATATTTCGTAGAAGAAGATAAAATTATAACTACACTCTTCGACGAAGGATTAGATTATCTTCATCTGCGCAAACCCGACACAGCTCCGGTTTATGCAGAACGTCTGCTTACTCTTATCCCGGAAAAATACCGGAAGCGTATCGTAGTACATGGACATTTCTATTTGAAAGAAGAATATAATCTCAAAGGTATTCACCTGAATCATCGCAACCCTATTGCTCCCGATAATTACACTGGGCAAATAAGTACCTCCTGCCATTCATTGGAAGAAGTAAAAGAAAAGAAAAACAACTTCGATTATCTCTTTCTCAGCCCTGTATTCGACAGCATTTCAAAACAGGGACATGCAGCAGAATATACACCGGAACAAATCCGTCAGGCAGCTAAAGATGGTATAATTGACAAACGCGTCATAGCACTTGGAGGCATTGATGAAGACAATATCCTGCAAGTAAAAGATTATGGCTTTGGAGGAGCTGCTATTTTAGGTGGACTTTGGAATAAATTCGACCTTGACCACGATTATAATTATCAGAATCTTATTGAGCATTTCAGAAAATTGAAACGACTTGCTGATTAAAGTTTTTTCATTTCATTTGCCATGCTTGGAGAAATGCCGTAACTTTGCACCAAAAATATTAGGCAATATATCAAAATATTACAATGAGCGAAACATCATCATTCAAAGTGTTCTCGGGTACAAACTCGAGATACCTTGCAGAAAAAATCTGTAACAGTTTAGGATGCCCACTGGGTAACATGAACATTACTCATTTCGCCGACGGCGAATTTGCAGTATCTTACGAAGAATCTATTCGCGGACAGCACGTATTCCTCGTACAGTCAACTTTCCCGAATTCAGACAACTTAATGGAGCTTTTGCTGATGATTGATGCAGCAAAACGTGCTTCAGCTAAAAGTATCATTGCCGTAATTCCGTATTTCGGATGGGCACGTCAGGACCGCAAAGACAAACCACGTGTATCTATCGGTGCAAAACTGGTAGCTAATTTGTTGAGCGTTGCCGGTATTGACCGTCTGATAACAATGGATTTGCACGCAGATCAGATTCAAGGATTCTTTGACATTCCGGTAGACCACCTTTATGGTTCTACTATTTTTGCTCCTTACATCCAGTCTTTGAATCTGGAAAACCTTGTCATTGCAACTCCTGACGTTGGTGGTTCTAAACGTGCCAGCACATATGCTAAATATTTGGATGTACCTTTGGTATTGTGCCATAAGACACGTGAAAAAGCAAACGTAGTTGCTTCTATGCAAATCATCGGTGACGTTAAAGATAAAAACGTTATCCTGATTGACGATATGGTAGATACTGCCGGTACTATTACTAAAGCAGCTGATATCATGAAAGAAGCCGGTGCAACTTCAGTTCGTGCTATTGCTTCTCACTGTGTAATGTCAGGCCCAGCTTCTGAACGTGTTCAGAATTCACAACTGGAAGAAATTGTATTTACTGATAGTATTCCTTATTCAAACCGTTGTGCTAAGGTTAAACAGCTTTCTATCGCTGATATGTTTGCTGAAACAATCCGCCGCGTGATGACTAACGAATCTATTAGCTCACAGTACCTGCTGTAATCAAAATTTTATTACTATAATTAATGTCATCCTGAGCGTTTCTGTCTATATAGAAGACGTTTAGGATGACATTTCTTTTATACATTCATTATTCTATGAAGATAGTCTGGCTCGACTTAAACAGTTCCTATGCACATTCTTCTCTGGCATTACCTGCGCTACAGGCACAGATTGCTGATAATAAATCGATAGAATGGGATATTGTATCTGCAACCATCAACGAGAATCCGGGAATGATTGCCGGAGAGATATATCGCCGTAAACCAGATATTATTGCTGCTACCTGCTGGCTTTTCAACCATGAAATACTGCTCCATGTGCTCTCACGCGCCAAAGCATTATTGCCCGACTGTTGCATTGCTTTGGGAGGTCCGGAATTTCTAGGAGAAAACCGAACTTTCTTAAGACGTAATACATTCGTCGATTGTGTTTTCAGAGGAGAAGGAGAAGAAGTGGTAAGCCAGTGGCTGACATGCTGGAACCAGCCTGATGCCTGGAAGGACATCACCGGATTATGCTACATAGACGCTAAAGATGATACATACCATGACAACGGTATAGCCCGCGTACTCAATTTCGATCAGCTGCTTCCTCCCGAAACTAGTCCTTTTTTCAACTGGAGCAAACCCTTCGTACAACTAGAAACGACACGCGGATGTTTCAATACCTGTGCGTTTTGCGTAAGTGGAGGAGAAAAGCCGGTCCGCACCCTTCCGTTGGAAACAATCCGGGAACGCATCATTCTCATCCACCAGCATGGCATTCGCAACATACGTGTACTAGACCGTACTTTCAACTACAACAACCGACATGCAAAGGCATTGCTCAGTCTGTTCCAAGAATTTCCAGATATCCGCTTCCATTTGGAAATACATCCGGCTCTACTGTCCAACGAGCTGAAAGAAGAACTGACGCATATGCCCGACAACTTGCTTCATCTGGAAGCCGGCATACAGAGTCTTCGTGAAGAAGTTCTGACAACCAGCCGACGTATGGGCAAATTGTCCGATGCTCTAGAAGGATTGAAATTCCTCTGTTCATTGAGCAATATGGAAACACATGCCGATCTGATAGCCGGACTTCCTCTTTACCGTCTGCAAGAAATATTCGAAGATGTACGTACGTTAGCTTCTTACCGTGCAGGAGAAATACAGCTCGAATCATTAAAGTTACTGCCAGGCACAGAAATGAGACGCAGAGCTGCCGAACTAGGCATCAAATATTCTCCATTTCCTCCTTATGAGGTATTGGAAACCAGAGAGATCAGTCCGGAAGAGTTACAGACGGCACACCTGCTGTCACGCTTGCTTGACGGATTCTACAATACCCCCGTATGGCAGCACATCACACGACGGCTAATTGTAGAACAGCCAGACTTTCTGCATCGTTTCCTCGAACATCTGATCGCACTTGGAGTAGCCGACCAGCCCATGAGTCAGGAACGTAGGGGAATCATTCTGTATGAGTTTTGCAAGCAATCCTACCCTTCTTATGAAACGGCAGCAACTTTGGCATGGATAGAAGCAGGAATGTCACTCAAGAAACAGCCGGCAGCCCGTATCCGTACCAAGCATGTCACACCTCCTGACAGCTGGAATATCGTATATGGAACGTATCACGAGCATTTGAAGTTATGCCTACTCCCTGCCAGTGAGAACGAATCTCTCAACTACTGGTTCGGTTTCGAAACAGAAACTCAGCAAACTCGTCCGGTATTTAAGGCTACAAGCCAGAAGAAGGAGCTTTGAGAAAAACTCAGAAAATCATATCTTTGCAAAAAACAGAACAGACTATGAACAGAATATGTCATCTTTTCGGAATAAAATATCCCATCATTCAAGGTGGAATGGTATGGTGCAGCGGCTGGCGACTGGCATCGGCAGTAAGTAATGCAGGAGGACTGGGACTGTTAGGAGCAGGCTCTATGCATCCTGAAACCTTACGCGAGCATATACGCAAATGTAAAGCAGCCACCGACAAACCGTTCGGAGTAAACGTTCCATTGATGTATCCGGAAATAGAAACCCTGATGCAAATTATAGCCGAAGAAGAAGTGAAGATTGTCTTCACCTCCGCCGGAAATCCGAAGATATGGACCGAATGGCTGCACAACAAAGGGATTATCGTAGCTCATGTAGTATCTTCCACACGCTTCGCAGCAAAATGTGAAGAGGCTGGAGTAGACGCTATTGTAGCCGAAGGGTTCGAAGCAGGAGGACATAACGGAAGAGAAGAAACTACAACCCTGTGTCTTATCCCGGCAGTCAGGAAAAGTTGTACACTCCCACTAATTGCAGCTGGGGGAATAGCTACCGGTGAAGGTATTCTGGCCGCAAGAAGTCTAGGAGCCGATGGAGTACAGATAGGCACACGTTTTGCGTTGACTGAAGAAAGTTCTGCCAGTTTCGCGTTCAAAGACCGCTGTCTGCGACTGAATGAGGGAGATACAATACTTACGTTAAAACAGCTTTCTCCTACCCGACTAGTGAAAAATGATTTCTACAAACACATCGAAGAAGCTGAAAAACGCGGAGCTTCCGTCGATGAACTGCGTGAGCTGTTAGGACGCGGACGTGCCAAACTAGGTATTTTCGAAGGAGATTTATTCGAGGGAGAACTGGAGATCGGTCAGGCGGCATCAATGATTAAGCATCTGCAACCTGTCAGCGAAGTTATGAAAGAACTGGTAGAGGATTACAACACTGCACTCCGCCGGATACAAGATGAATTAAATTGGAATTAAATAAACTGATAATCACATTTCATTATGGCAGATAATTATCTGGAACGGCAGCGAGAACAATATGAAGCTCGAAAAGCTGCATGGGAAAAAGCTAAAAAATTAGGAAAGAAAAAAATAAAACCAGCCGTTAAACCTCAAAGTCAGTCTACTAATAAACCCTGATCACAACTGAAAGTCTTCTTCTGTTTCATTCAAGCAGGTATAGCAGCTTATTAATAAAAAAATAACTACCTTTGCGCGATTTTTTAAAGAAGGCAAAGATGGGAAATGCATATGAAGAAAGATTAGGAACCGACCGTATGTTACCTCTTATATTTAAGATGTCGCTTCCGGCGGTTGCAGCTCAGCTGGTAAACCTGTTATACAATATTGTCGATCGTATTTATATCGGTCACATACCCGGCATCGGAACCGATGCTTTAGCTGGAATCGGAGTAACAAGTGCTATCATAATACTGATATCTTCCTTCTCTGCTATTGTCGGAGCAGGAGGAAGTCCACTTGCTGCCATTGCCCTTGGACAAGGAAACCGGGAGCGTGCCGGACAGATTTTAGGCAATGGATTCATCCTGCTGCTCATATTCACCATACTGACTTCCGCTACCACTTACTTGTTTATGGAGCCGATATTGCTCTTTACCGGAGCATCGGAAAATACAATCGGATATGCTACTGATTATCTTTCGATATATTTGCTGGGTACTCTGTTCGTGGAACTGTCAGTAGGGCTCAATACATTCATCAATACACAAGGACGTCCCACCATAGCCATGTATTCTGTCCTTATCGGAGCAATATTGAATATCGGATTAGATCCTCTGTTCATTTTTACATTCGGTATGGGAGTAAAGGGAGCAGCCTTAGCCACTATCCTGTCACAAGCCTGTAGTGCCATATGGGTAATTTCCTTTCTCACGTCGAAAAAAGCCTCATTAAGACTTGAATACCGCTACATGAAACTGCACAAAGGCATCATACTCTCCATTCTGGCGTTAGGAGTTTCACCATTTATCATGGCAAGTACAGAAAGCCTGGTGGGCTTTGTCTTGAACAGCAGCCTGGAAAAATTTGGAGATATCTATGTCAGTGCACTAGCCATCATGCAAAGTGCCATGCTCATTGTAAGTGTTCCACTGACAGGTTTTGCGCAAGGATTTGTTCCCATTGTCAGCTACAATTACGGACATCATAACCGGGAACGAGTAAAGGAATGCTTCAAAATAGTAGTCATCATCATGTTTTCATTTAATTTTCTATTGATTTCATTCATGATTCTATTCCCCTCACTAGTAGCTTCCGCCTTTACGAACGATGAAACATTAATAGAAACAGTACGCCAGGTGATGCCGATTTTCCTCGGAGGAATGACAATATTCGGATTACAACGTGCGTGTCAAAACATGTTCGTTGCTTTAGGTCAAGCTAAAGTTTCGGTATTCATCGCTCTATTGCGCAAAGTTATTTTACTCATACCGCTGGCACTTATCCTGCCCCGTTTCATGGGGATGCCCGGAGTATATGCCGCTGAAGGAATTTCTGATGCAACGGCAGCCATTTGCTGTACACTTATCTTTGCCATACAGTTTCCACGCATTCTCCGCAAGATGGTATAAGAAGAGAAACCTTATTCAGGTTTTCTCTTCATAACCTGACGGAAATCATTTACGATTTGCCGTCCCATATTGATACGTGTACTGTCTACTTTTCGTATTTCTACCGGAGTTACTGCATCCTTATATTTAGCCTTGCCCAGTTTAAACTTCATCTTATCCAGATTTCCCGTGATATTCACTCCCATCTTAAAAGGCAGAGGCGACTTTAAAATAGAAATATGGTAATCGAAGTTCATGTCAAGTCCCTGAGTGCCTCCCACAGCCGCCTTATATCGGTCTATCTGCACAATAAAAGGATATACTGTCACATTGCCGTCCTTTATTGTCATATTCACCGAAATACTGTCGAACATGTTCCGCTCTTTGTTCTTAAACATCAACATCTTCGATATTTCAGCAAAAGTTTCTCCATCCATCAGTACCAGACTGTCGCCCTTGATATGTACAGCCGAACGTAAAGACGGAATCTTGATATTCAGATTTGAATCAAGTACCGCCTCGGCAGCAGCTTCAAAATCAACAACTCCCTGGAACGAACGAAGCATCGGGACAATTGTATCCAGTGAAGGAGCAAATTCAACCAGCTTGGCTATATTGATTTTATGCAGCCTGAAGTCGAATCCGGCATATCCCTGCTTCTTCTCCTGAGCACGATAAACCAAAGTTGCATTCATCTGAGCATCCATCCCCCTCATACTTAATCCTTTCAGATGAACAGCCTGATTCCGGATATCCACAGCTCCACGCACATCTTCGAATATCATCTTGTCATACTTCACCCTTTTCAAGTTAGTCTGGAGTTCAAAATCCAGATTCTTTGGAATTACAAACAACTCCAACGATGAAGCAGTAGTATCAACTTCAGCCTGAAGTGTATCTTCCGGGAAATTCAATGAATTGATAAGTTGATTACAGTCGAGGTTACGGGAAGAAATCTCCAGCTTCCCCCTCAACGGACGATGATGCTTCATCGTTCCATACAAATCGTATATGGCTCCGGTTGCCGTCAAATCGGAATGTCCCACCCGACAAGTTGCATTTTTCAGCGTTATCATCCGGTTACCTACCGTCACCGATGTTTTTTTCATACGTATAGGTAATGCAAATTCAGGAGTCGACATTCTCATACGACGGAAACCAATGATGCCTTTCGGAATCCAGAGTGAATCATGCAATTTTTCTGCGGTCACAGCAAAGCCTGCCCGATCCATCCCCATCTTTGTTTTCCAGGCACGGCAGAACATAGTATCAGCACTCAGCGAAAGAGAAACCTGAGGCATCGAAGGATTCTTTTTCCCAGGCTGCAAGCGCACTGTAGCATCAGCTTTCTGACAGAACAATGCCAACGAATCGCCCATATTCCCTTTCAGACGATTCAAAGTAAATTTACATTCAACGTCTGTAATACGGGTAGTATCCTGGGGGTTAGTAGATTTAACCGACATAGTCAGTTTTTCTACATTCGAATTAACCAGTTTTGACTGCAAGACCAGTTTATTGATTTCCGCACGTGCAGCCAGATTATCATTCCCGATGAAATTGAGCGAAGCATCACTCGTAAATTCAAATCCTTTATTAACATCCCGCAGCTGCAAATTCGTCATCTTCAATTTTCCACCTAAACGAATACGTCCCAAATCCTGCTTCTTAATGGAAGACAGCCGACATTTCAACCGCAAATCAGCCTCTAGATCGCCACCAATAGTTACCCCCTCCTGCAAAGGAAAAGCCTGTGCCAAGGCAGTCAGATCTACTTTCGATTTTGTATTAAACGTTATATCCGGATCTTCCAGCAGATTCATAATCTTCGCATCAGCCAGTATATCTGTATGAGCCCCCTGAAAATGAAAAATCTTCAAGTCTGCATACGAAGGCTGTTTACGCATTAAATCTACAAACGCATAAAAATCGGCCGTAAAATTATCAATTCCATAAGGAAGTTTCTCATATTTAGCCGATGCTTTATCTATCTGTACCTTCAACGTAACGGCAGGCATCTGCTGCTTTCCATACCATCCTTTTACATCACCCTCCATTTTCACACTGCCTCTTGCCTCCATACTTTCACGCTTCAAAACACTCTCAGGAATCATATTGAATACCGTTTCCAAGGAAGGAGCATGCAGAGCATATGCAATATCCACGTTAAGTGCACGGCGAACTGTATCTCGCTTCAAGGTTCCCTTCACATCAAAGGTTATACCGTTTAATGAAATGTTGGCATCATTTAGTGTAAGTGTACGCGTAGAACGGTCCAGATCAAGAGAAGTCTTCAGGTCCGTCGCAACCTTATTGACTAGCAATTGTCCGTCCTGCCAGAAAAGTACATTATCATTGCTGAAACGCATAGCCAACTTTGAGTGTTCCTTCTGCAAAGAAGCTGTCAGATTAAGCGCAGCATTGGTCAGGCGGGCATAAACTCTTGTATCCCGGTCATCAAAAATAACATTTGCCCGCTTCAGCGATACCCGACGAATGTCAATACCTCCCGACAAATCTGTCTTGCCAGAAGAAGCAGTATCAGCTACAGCAGTTGTATCAGAAGCTACAATATCCCAGTTGGCAATGCCCTCCCTATTCTTATAAGCGTAAACCGAAGCATCTTCCATTCCCAGATAGTTAAGAGTTATTTTTTTATTTATCAAATAATCTATCGGATTTACCACAACCACGCATTTGCCAAATGACAGCAACGAATCTGTTTTCTGCCATGCTGTATCACTGAACACTTTCGAGACAAGACTTCCATCGACCAACTTCAATCCGAAACGTGGAAACGTAGAGAAAAAAGTCAGTTCCACACTCTTCATCTCCAACTTGGCATTCAGTGCCTGATTAGCAGTTTTCAAGACTACCGGGGTTAACCTGGAAGGAGTAAACACAAAATTTATAGCAACTGTTATTGCTATCAGAATTAAAACAATCAATGAGCCGAAAGATATACCGGCTATTTTCAATATCCCTTTTGTACGCTTCTTCATAATCTTTTTCATACCTAATTTCCGGCAAAGATACAAACTTAACTTTTTCACTGTACCTTGTTTTTCTTTAATTAAGAACCCTGTTTTGGTTACTAAAAAGCCACTAAAACAACAAAAGCCGGAATTATGTCTAAAACTTGGGCAAATCTTTCCAAAAACATCGAGATATTTTTTTAAAATTTGTACAACTTCCCCGATTTCTTTGAGCAATATTTCAAAAGTATTTGTACAAAAATTGAGAGTTTTTGCTGAATTATCTGAAAAGACTTCAGCCAAGTAAAATATGCTCTTCAACAAGTTTTTGGAAACATATTGCCTTTTTTCTTCCCTATACACATTTTTTTCTTACGAAATTTCACTTTTACGAAAACATTTGCTACATTTAGTTGTTTATTATTTAAGAACAAACCAATATGAAAAAAATCACTTTAGGAGCACTTACACTCTTACTCATCACGACAGCTTGTAGAGATGACAGTTATACTCTCTCTACTGAATCAACCCCCAATCTTGTTACTCCCGCTCTACATACCCGTGTGAGCGATTCTCAAAGTCCTCTCACGGGTATAGTAGAAGCTTATCCTTGCCTTCAGGGAAGCTCTATTTATTTCGGGAACTATGTAAACAATACGCTAAGCGTGTTCTATGGTTTTTACAATGTTCAGGATGGAAACATTGTAGGAGATAACAACCGAGAAGTATCGCTGCCTGTCGGCAAATATAACATTGTATATTGGGGAACTCCCAAATATGAAGAACCTATTCATACAACCCCAGCCATTGATGAACCCGGGCTATCTATAGGTTCAGACTTATCTAAATTGTATTTCGGATTGAGACAATATAATAAAGATACTACATATATTCCTGTATACGATCTGGTACACACCAACAGGGAAGTAAATATCGGACAAGAGGATCTGGAAGCCAATATGGAACGGGTTGTAGCAGGGCTCAAGGTGATTGTCAAAACAAAAAACAATGCTGTCATCAACTCCAACATTACAGATATGCAGGTTCTTATCGGTGGAATAGCTGAAAAAATCAATCTGTATACAGCCGAACCCGAAAATAAGACAAAGACTGTCAAGTTTGATCTGGTACGCTCTGTCGATAATACCGAAATGAGTAATGCAATGGTAATGGTATTTCCCTCTGCCCCCAATCCCTTGCTTACACTCCTGATTACGCTGAAAGATGGTAGCGTACACACGCTGTCGAAAAATCTGGAATCGACATTGGTTGCCAATACACGTCTGACAGTAAACATTGTTATCGGAGATATTTTTGCAGGGGGGAGTTCCGGAAACTTCATTATCGACAACTGGAATGAATCCAGCGAAACGATTGAATTTCCAGTGGTGGATTGAAGAAGAACAAGCTCCTTTCGGGGCTCCCCTGCTCTAGAAGAAAGATAAAGGAATAAGACAAAACATAAAAAATTAGGAAAAATCCTCGCCAAGCTATAACTTTGCGAGGATTTTTTATAATATTATGTACATATTCCGTTCTATACACGAAATCATAAACACCGTCGCCGCAGCAAGAGGGCTGCTGACGGAAATGTTCGAGAAAAGAAAAATACTAAGCTTCAGATACTCCGATGCACTGGCTTTGCTGAAAGATGATGAAAACCGTCTGAAACTACTTATAGAAAAAGAAGTAATTCATCAGAACGGCAACTTTGTTGAGCTGGATGCACGGTTTATGGATTTTTTCGAACTTTTACTCGAAGCTAATGAAGAAATCAATACAGCCGTGATAGATGAAAACATCGAGTATCTTCACGAACTGATGGATTATTATCTCAAAGAACGTATCGCAACGCGTAAGGCTAGTTACGTAAGAAATATCAAAATTACTTTTCAGAAAATAGCTCGTACTACGATACGTAATATCATGAATTTGCAGACCAGCATCGACAATGCTTTCAAACATGAACCTACCTATCAGATAAAGATTGCCAAGCTGGAAAATCTCGATAAAAAACGAATCAATATCCAGCAGCTGATTGATACCACGGAAAATCTGATATTGCACGAAGAACGACAATTCTTCCAACAAGCAACTGATGATGAGCTGAACCGGATTTTGCTGGAACTTCGCCGGGAATTACAGCTTTCAGCGCATAGTCTTATCCGGGCACAGCAGGATATCATCAATTACCTGAATCAGATTAAGAGTCAAGTGATACTGGTAGAAAAAATACGCCGGGTAAAATATTTGCAAGATCAGTTTGAGCTGCGTGCCAAAAGTAATCTTGCCGAAGTACTGGAACGTGAACACTCCATTCTTTTGGAAGGAACAGCACCATCATCATTCAAACTTTCCATAAATTACTTGAATACCGATGAGGCACGTCCGATCATTCTGAAAGTAATGAAAAACCTCCAGCATCGCGAAACCATACGAAGCAACGAAGCTGGTGCGTTCAGCGATGAAGATCTGGCATCTCAGTCAATGTATCAGGAAACAATAAGTCTGGAAGAAACGGTCGGCAACTATATTCAGGCACAAACTGAAGCAATGTGGAAAGATGCCACTGCACAGCCAGAAGATCTGTTCTCTTTCCTGATGCGCTATCCATTCCGTCAAGAAGTCAGTGAGGAAGAACGGACTACCCTCTTTTGCCAGATTGTATCACTATACGAATCGCAGTTCCGTATCAGTGAAGAATTTGGTATTTACAAAAACTATGAATATGCTCGCATCTATCCGATATAAAGGAGGATCGCATAATAAAAAATATTTACTTTAGTTCATTCCGGTAAACATTCGGAATACATGCTAAAGTCAATCAGAAAAAATCAATAGATTATATGGAACTAACAATAAGAATACCCGATCATACAGCGGCTATTTTCGACTATTTGCAAAAAGGTCTGTTTATCAGTTCAAACAGTACAAATGAAGACGTACGCGATTTATATGATATTATAGACGATGACTTCGAAGCTCTGTCGATTTATTTTTCACAGATAGGCTATACACTGGAGCGGGGAAACGAATATTTTTATTTTTCTCGTACAGAACCTCGTGTTACACTGGAACAAAAGATTCTGCGTGCCTATTACTGGATTGATGTTCTCGACTTATTTAAAACATACGATGAAACTTTCGGACCGGGCTATCGTTTTCAGCCGGAACAGATATTGGTGGAAGCCAACATCAACGTCATGTTGCAGAACAAGCTGGACGGGATACGTAAACATTTCTCCGATAAAGATGTACGCAAAGAAGTGCTCGACAATATGATACGACAGCTTACCCGTGACTCTTTTCTGGAACTGGAAAACGAGAAGAACAATACATATAAAGTAATGAGTTCCTGGAATTATCTGGAACGCCTGATTGAAAGTATTAACATTTACGATGACAGCCAAGACGATGAGAAACCTGAATAGAATTATATTTATAAATAGTGCAAATATTCCTTATGCCGATGATATCTATTTGGATGGGAATGTACACTTTATCGGTACACAGGGAGTAGGAAAAAGTACCGTACTTCGCTCTATCCTCTTTTTTTACAATGCAGATACACAAAAGTTGGGAATCCCAGTTGAAAAACAGAGCTATACGGAATATTATTTCCCCTACGCCAATTCGTATATCATCTATGAAGTAGCTACTGAGAACGGGGCTTTCTGTATCCTCAGTTTCAAGTCGATGAACCGAGTAAGCTACCGTTTTATTGACTCTCCTTACCGGAAAGAGTTTTTTATCGATCCGGAAACCCGTACTGCCTATACCGGAGCCGACCGGATACGTATGCAGCTCGATTTGCAGAACGTAGACTACTCACGCATTATTTACACTTTCGATGAATACCGAAATATTCTTTACGGCAATGGCGTTTCATCTGATATGAAGAAATATTCACTTATGGAAAGTAAGCAGTATCAGAATATTCCTCGTACAATCCAGAATGTCTTGCTTAACTCTAAGCTGGATGCTGAATTCATCAAAAAGACAATTATTTCATCCATCAACGAAGATGAAACTGCAGTCGATCTGAATAACTACAAGGAGCATCTGAAAAATTTTGAAGTCCGCCTACGTGACATCGAAGAATTCCAAAAACGCGAAACACAAAAGCAGGCTAAAGAAATAACATTATTGTCGGCACAGGTTTCGAAACAGCAGACAGCACTGGCCCAAGGTTGCCGTGAACTAGTTTCTGCCTTTATCAAGGCTAAGGAAGCACTTCCACAATGGCAAGAAAAAAAACAACATGCGGAAAGTGAGCGCAACAAGTTGATTACTCGCCGACAAGAACTGCAAGAGCAGTCACGCCATCGCTGTGACAAATTGCAGGAAACACTTGCTGTACTAAACAATGAGCTGCAAAAGGCACAAAAGAAGGAGAAAGATTATGCTCGCCAACAAATTGAGCAGGTAATGGAGCGTTCTTCACGAAAAGAAGAATGGAAAAACCGCCGTGACGGATTACTGGAAGAACAGCGTATTCTCACTTCCCAATATACAGAGATCTCAACAAAATATAAGTCGCTTATACAGAGCCTTGATGAACAATGGAACAAAATTCATGAAGCAAAACTCAAGCAACTGGATGAGTTGAACAGCACATATAATGCACGCATTGAGGAAGGACGTCTTCGCCACGAAGCTTCTACCGAAGCATTATATCAGGAATACGAACAACTCTCACAGCAACTTCACCCTGAGAAGAGTGAAAAACAGAGTGTGCTGACAGCTATTGATTATCAGATGCAGCTTTGCCGGAAAGAGATGTTCTTCGAAACAGAACAAGAAGAACTGAAGCATCGCATACAGTCGTATACCGGCATGCATATGAGTAAAAAGAACCGCATCAACAACGCACAACTCATCATCAAGGAGATTACGCTGAAGTGGGAAGAAGAATTGCAGCACGGAACAAAAGAAAAAGATGATGCACTGACCAGACTGCAACTGGAACAGCAGCAGCTGAAGCCACGTGTTGACGAACTGGAAACGTTTTTACAAAACAGCCGCAATACATTACAGGGATGGCTCAAGGATAACAAACCAGGATGGGAGGAAAACATCGGTAAGCTTTGCGATGAGTCTATCCTCTGGCAGACAGGTTTGTCACCCCAATTGCAAGATGCAGGCGAGTCCTTCTACGGAATTTCAATTGATCTGGCTGGAATAAACCGACATATTAAATCCATCAACGATTATCAGAAAGAGAAAGAAGCCGGCACTTGTCGTCTGGAAGAAATAGCAGTAGAAACAATCCGATTGCAGAGTGAAAAAGAAGAGCTGGAAGAAACGCTGAAAAGTAAATATCAGCCGAAAATAAAAGAGCAAAAAGATATCATCGCTCTACAAGAATATGAACTGGAAAAACTGGAACGACAATATCAACAGGATATGCTCGATCTGGAAAACTGGAAGAAAAAGGCCGAAGCAGAAAGAAACCGCAAACTTCACGAACTGGAAGAGCAAAAAATGCAGGCTCATAATGAATTGCAACAGACAGAAAGCAAGCTGAATAATCTAAACAAAGAGAAATCGGACAAGCTGAACAATTTAAAGCAAGAATGGAACAAACTGTTGCAAAATCTGAACAACGAAAAAAGTGCACAGGCAGACAATATACGCAAGGAAGATAAAGAGGAACAGCAACGGATAGCTTCTGTAAAGGCTGAATACGAAAACGACATGCAAAAGGAGCTCCACACACAGGGAGCCGATACAGAACGTCTGCAAAACATTGCAGAACAATTGCAGAATATCGAACAGGAACTTCTATTTATAAAAGACCATGCTGCACTCATCATCGAGTATCAGAAGGATAAACGCGATTTGATTGACCAAATTCCGACATGGCAACGTGAATATGACGAGCAAAAACGTTTATTAAACAACGAGAAAGAATCTTTACATAAAGAAACAGGAGCCCTGCAAAGTGAAATAGACAAGCTGAATAAATCACTGCATGAAGCAGAGGAAAATGTACGCAGCTTATCCGGCAACCTGGATGCGTACGAAAAAATTCCTGCATACGACTGGTACAAGCCTCATCAGGATATTTTCCGTTCTGAAAATGGTACAACTGAAATAGCCGTTCAAAAAGGATGTATCGAATTGATTGATGAACTGGGACGCATGGAAAACCAGTACATGCAGCTTCAGAGTCGCCTGCGCAAAGAAGTTAATCTCTTTACCGGACATTTTGACGAGGACAATACGTTTAAGTTCAAAACGAAATTCAATGAAGATTGGGAATATATACGTTTTGCCGATGAATTACACGACTTTGTAGAAGAAAATAAAATCAACGAATTCGTGCGTCGCATCAACAACGAGCATTCGGATATCTTCAAACGTATCAGCATGGATACTTCTATGCTTACGGCCTCGGAAAGTGATATACAGGATCTGATAAGCAAGGTAAACAAAGGATTCCAGACATGCAATTTCGTAGGAGTAATCCAACGTATTGAAATGAAGGTAGAAGAAAGCAGCAACCGAGTGGTAAATGCTTTGAGAGCCATACAGAAATATTACAATGAACATGCTTACGACCTTACTCCGGGCACAAACTTGTTTTCCAGCGAAAACGAACAATTGGTGAAACAGGAAGCTATCGCTTTATTGCGTGATTTCATCAAAGAAATGCATGCTTACCGGTATGACAAGATCCGTCTATACGATTCGTTTGAATTACGTTTCCGCATCATAGAAAACAACAACGACACCGGTTTTGTCGAAAAGTTGTCGAATGTGGGTTCGGAAGGAACAGATATCCTGGTAAAAGCAATGATTAATATCATGCTGCTGAATGTATTCAAAGAAAGTGCTTCGCAGAAGTTTAAGGACTTCAAATTACATTGCATGATGGATGAGATCGGAAAGCTACATCCTAATAATGTAAACGGAATCCTAAAATTTGCAAACGACCGAAACATTATTCTGATTAACGGTTCACCTACGGAACTGAACCGTGACGCATATAAACACGTATATCTGCTCACTAAAGGGGCTCAAAGCAAAACCCGCATAGCCCGGCTGATCTCAGATCAGAAATTGTAAATGTTCTCTTTTTTAAATACCTTTGCTAGGTACGAAAAAGAAAAAGCAATTTATGATGCAGATACTGAAACTACAAGGAACCGACAGACAACTATACCGGCTGGTAGGCCCTTTGGTTATGAATCCGAAAGTCCTGCAATACAACAACGGATATCCGTTTAAAACCGGAGAACACTATGTATGGTATATTGCAATAGAGAAGCAAAAAGTAATGGGATTTATTCCATTAGAAATGCGTAAAAACGAACATATCATCAACAACTACTACGCTGAAGCAGAAACCCACGACTATATTCTGGATACACTGCTAAATACAGTCCTTACAGACGAGGAAGAGAGCACACAGCCTTTATCGGCTGTGGTGCAAACTCCTCATCAGGATTTGTTCGTACAGAAAGGATTTGAAATAACAAAGAGTTGGAAACTATATATAAAAATGCAGAAGGCATAATGGAAGCGACAGTTCAGGAACAAAAAAATGTCTACGAATTAACCCAGGAGCGTCTACGAGTAATATTCAACGAATTTGATAATGTCTATGTGTCTTTTTCTGGAGGCAAAGACAGTGGAGTATTGCTGAACTTATGTATTGATTATATCCGCCGCAATAACCTTAAGCGGAAAATAGGTGTATTCCATATGGATTATGAGGTTCAATACAAAATGACTATCGATTTTGTAGACAGCATTCTAGAAAAGAATAAGGATTTACTTGACGTATATCGCATCTGTCTTCCGTTTCGTGTCGCAACCTCAACATCAATGTATCAGTCTTTCTGGCGTCCGTGGGATGAAGAAAAGAAAGATCTCTGGGTTCGCCAGATGCCTGAAGGTGCTATGACAATAAAAGATTTCCCCGAGTTGAAACCAGACACATGGGACTACGATTTTCAGCTTTACTTCGCACAATGGCTGCATAAAAAGAAAAAAGCTACACGTACTTGCTGCCTGGTGGGCATACGGACACAGGAAAGTTTCAGTCGCTGGCGATGTATATTCCAAGTTCCTAAGAACATTCTGTATCATAAGTATATCTGGACCTCAAAAATAGGAAATGATATTTACAATGCCTATCCTATATACGATTGGAAAACGACAGATGTATGGACGGCAAACGGTAAATTCAGATGGGACTATAACCCTTTGTACGACCTCTATTACAAGGCAGGAGTCAGCTTAGAACGGCAACGGGTAGCCAGCCCATTTATCAGTGAGGCTATCGAAAGTCTTGCTCTTTACAGAGCCATTGATCCCGATACATGGGGAAAAATGATAGGACGCGTAAATGGGGTAAACTTTTCGGCTATTTATGGAAGCACACATGCCACGGCAAGGCAAAAAATAAAACTGCCAGAGGGATATACATGGAAATCATTTATGTACTTTTTACTATCCACACTTCCTGAAAAGACACGCAACGGCTATCTCCGGCGTTTGAACGTCAGCATTAAATTCTGGCGAACAAAGGGAGGATGCCTGAGTGACGATGTCATACAAAAACTGATAGATGCTAAAGTTCCTATAGAAATAGTAGACAAAAGCAACTACCGTACACATAAACATCCTGTAAAAATGGAATACCAGGAAGATATAGACATTCCTGAATTCAGAGAAATTCCCACATACAAACGCATGTGTATCTGCATTCTCCGAAATGACCATGCCTGCAAATACATGGGCTTCTCTCCTACAAAGGAAGAGATCAGCAAAAAGAATAAGATTATGGAAAACTACAAAAATATTTGGCGATGAGTGATAACGAAAATGAATATAAAAGTCCTGTTTATAATGTAAAAGCTGTACCAGTAGAAAAAGTAGTAGCAAATGATTATAATCCCAATGTGGTAGCTCCTCCAGAAATGAAACTGCTGGAAATATCCATTTGGGAAGATGGATTTACCATGCCGTGTGTTTGTTATTATGACAAAGAAGCAGACAAATATATTTTAGTTGATGGATTCCACCGATTTACGGTACTAAAAACCTCCAAACGTATTTATGAACGAGAAAAAGGCCTGCTTCCTGTCGTTGTGATTGATAAAGATTTGTCAAACCGCATGGGATCTACCATTCGCCATAATCGTGCACGTGGAACTCATAACATCGAACTCATGTCACACATTGTTGCCGAACTGGACAAAGCAGGAATGTCGGATCAATGGATTATGAAAAACATCGGAATGGATCGAGATGAATTGCTCCGACTGAAACAAATATCCGGTCTGGCCGAACTTTTTGCTGATGCCGACTTCAGTATTCCCCAGCCCAAGCCTGCATATATTCCAATACCGGAAAATGACGATGAAGTAAAATCTGAATAAATTAACCCGCTCTTAAATACAATAATCATACGTGTAATAAAATAGCCCTGTCATCTTTCATTGGAGTACATCCTGAATGTTTTATACCTAAGATGTAAACTTCCTAGTAATGACAGGGCCATTTTATTGTAGACAGAATAGTCAGGTTCAAATTGAGAGTTCCTCTTTATTGAACTAAACTTAGATCGACTTGTACTCTCCTTTTCAGCTTTCAAGTTTTGCCTTAATATTTTCCAGTAGAATCAGGCATCCCTGCATTTTAGGATTTTCAAAACAAGCTTCAGCCTGATCGAATAAACGTGCTACTGTTTCTTTCAGATTAGGTATATTAGTTGCTTTATCTACTTGTAAACCTTGAGGTAAATCTTGATTGGCAAACCAATCTTTCAAGGCTTTCAGTTCTTCTTTCTTATAAATTTTTCTTTCTTCCATATGATAATGATTAAAACGGATATCCCACAGCAAAATGAAATGCAAAATCGCGTTTGAAGTCAGGAGATATAATGGGGTAACGGTCACGACCAGTATACATCGGATTGACAGCCTTCATACCTCCATCGAAACGTAAAATCAAGAAGTCCAGATCGAAACGTATTCCCAGTCCATAAGAAACGGCAAGTTGCTTATAAAAGCGATTAAACTTGAATACTCCTTCCGACTGTATTCCCTGATTCCGTATATTCCAAACGTTTCCGGCATCAATAAACGCTGCTCCATTCAACTTCCAGAATAAAAATGTCCGGTACTCCAAATTCAGGTCCAACTTAATATCTCCCGTATGGTTGACATAATCTATCGTGTTTCCATCCCCACGATAAGAACCTGGTCCTAAAGAACGTACCCGCCAGCCACGTACACTATTAGCACCTCCGGAAAAATATAACTTTTCGAAAGGTAAACTCTTAGAATTCCCATAAGGAACCGCAACTCCTAATCCGGCATGAAATACCAGCGAATTGCGCTCATCGATAACGAAATTTTTTGCATAATCTATGTCAGCCTTCACGTACTGTGCAAAATCTATATTAGCCAACTGATATGCTTCGCCGTATCGAGGCTTTTTATTTATCAAACGCGAAAAGGCATACAACAAATTACCAGCTTCTTCTATATTAAAGCGTACAGAATACGAATTACGGTTTGCCGTAGTCATCGTATTTCCTCCAGCACTATTATAAGTATAAGTATATCCCAAGCGCACAATGAACAAATCTTCGTAACTATGTCTTAGCAATGGGTTAACCTCATCCATACGATCCAGATAATCGTCGAATGTAGGTGAGGTATAGGGCATATAAATATAATTTATATCCAGCAAGTCAAAACGATGATTAGCCTTTCCTCTCCGTGTCCAACGATAGCTCCAGGCAGCAGAAGCTAAAGTACGTTCAAATTCCGGACGAATCTGCCAATTATATTTTATACTGACCTCTGAAGTCGCTTTAATACGTTTTTTAAAGTCGGAAGACAGAAACGGGAACATAAATTCAGGGAAATTCAAACTGCTCTCCACACCGTATTCCATATAGTTACTGCTAGTATATCCTTCCAGTCCACTCACAGCTTCATATGCTCCCCTCAATTTAATTGTAAAAGTCTCAGAACCTTTAAACAGGTTACGATGCGTATATGAAGCCGACGCTGCTGCTCCCAAATCACCAGCAGAGTTTGTTCCTTCTATTTCGAAAGACAATGATTTATTTTTATTTCTTGACAATGTGATATAAGCATCCAGGTATGCTGAATCATTTTCTATCACTTCATTGAAACGAATATTCGAATACTTCAAGATAGACAAACGGGACAGCGCAGAGTAAGTATTTTGTACACTCCTGCTTCTATACAAGTTTCCGGGTATCAGAAAGTTATAATCAGAAATTACTTTCGGACGCAGAAACAGCTTGTCTTTATAAAACAAACTGACATCTCCCGAACGCACAGAATCAAAACTTTGGAGTGCTTGTGCAGAAGGTACAGCAAAATCCGCATCCAATATATAATTGACATTCCGTATCCGATACTGGCGGTGTTCTTCCGGCATATCTTCCTTACGAATTTGAAATGAGGCCAGCTCCATTGTAAGGTCAACTTTATGGGTATTCAGCATCGTATCTGCCTGAAATGTGATAAAATCCTTATTAAAACGATAATATCCCCTGTTCTGCAAATATTGGGTTATACGTTGTCTTTCCTCATCCAGTACATTTACATCGAACCGCATTCCTTCGTGCAGTAATGTCTGTGCTGAATCTGCTTCCAAATAACTACGTATCTTACTATCTGCAATATCATAAGCTATATTATTTATGATATACGGTGATCCCGAGTGAATATCATAGGAAACCTTCATACGTTTGCCCTTCGCTTCTTCCTTCAAGTCGACAACCGCTCCCATATATCCCATATTACGTACAGCTTTTTCTATTTCCTGCTGTGTTTCTTGAGCCGCATCTTTACTGTATATTACAGGCGCATCTCCCAGTTTACGCCAAAAACGGTTTATCCATTTTGTAGAGTCCATGCCCGAAGCACTATAAATATATAAAGGGAATCTGAATAAACTGAACCATTTAGCATTAGGCGACTGACGTACGTACTGGTTCATCTGAGATGATTTTATCTCTTTATTATCCGACTCTATTTTTACGTCATCCAATAAATATCCTCCTTCTGGAATAAATTTATTGACAGAACAGCCTGGCAGTAGCAGGACAATAAGCGTAAAACAAATATAGATATGTAAAAGAGTCGTTTTCTTCATCTCAAAACAAGGCGATATATGCAGAATTATATGCAAAGATAGGCAATAATTAAAAATATCTTCTTATATATAAATTATCATCCTATCTTTCAACAAGTTATTTAAAACTTAAACTATCAATGTAAAACATACGTAAAACAATTTGTCAAATTCATTATTCTACCTACATTCTTACGTACAAATATACAATAAATTTTATGATTCCTGCAACACATAATTTATCGCTTCCTCGGTTGCTTTCTCCCTCTCAACTTCCAATTCAGATGATAACCTACTTACCAAATCTATATTACCCGTAACGGCTGACTTCTCCTTCCCCGATTCATCTTTAACCGTCAGACGATAATGCCCGTAACCGATAAATTCTTTCGATAGAGTGTAACGCATAGAAAAGATTTTATGGCAGGAAAGAAAAACGGTCCCGCTACCCGTTGCGTTACACTTTGTTAGAAAGCAGTAGGTACATTAATACTCTACACGGGGCGAAACCGTATATACGGAAAGCGGCGGACAATTTAATGCCCGCTGCTGTTGCCAGCAAAATTACTTTTGCTTTCTAACCAAATATGTAACGCACTACAAAGATGGGGAATTTACATAGAAAAACAAAAGACTTTACTGCAAAAATAAATAGTGCATATTTTTTTATAATTTAGCAATACATTATATTAATTCAGAATAAAATGAAACTAGAAGCATCAGAATATGTAGTATTATTGGGGACAGTACAATCTGAAACTCAATTTAAAACACATGGCAGTGGTTTTCTTATTAGTAGGGATAATATAGCATACGTTATCACCTGCAAACATGTAGGATTCGATATGAGTAAATTTAAAATAAAGTTTGCACTACACAAACCTAAAAAAAGTACTAATATATCAATCAATTTATTTTTGTCTGATCCTATCTATTATGATATATCTACAGATATATGTATAATGAAAATTTTGAAATACAATTCACAAACATTAAACGCACATGGCATATATACAATCAATTTAGATTATAGCGATAATATATGTGAATGCAATCCTGAAGATAATTTAGAAGTTTATGGTTTTCCTGGAAATCAAACATCTCTTCTTTTACAAAAAAACAATCCGGAAGAAATGGTTCCAGTACATATTGTTCATTGCATAGCTACGAATTGGTCTGTTAATTCAAATCTAAAATTAAATGAATCAGAATTTATTGATTTCAATGCTATGAAAGTATTACTTGCTAAAGATGATATGTCTGATATTGAAGGAATGAGCGGAGGGCCTATTATTAACACGCAATCGAATAAATTATGTGGTATTTTATCTGCTGGGAAAAAAAATTGTATAATACTAAATAAACCTAGGCCCATTCTCCTAATGTTACCAGGAAAGTATATTTTGGACCTGCTCAATAAAATTACTACATCCCGTTAGCTATATTCTTTTCAATGAAATATATCTATTGTATAGTGTTAAAGCATTAATTATGGCAATATTAGAATTTTATAAAGGATTAGATTATGATTTTTCCATTTACGAAGGAGAAGAATCTTTAAGGGGGCTTGTAAACGAAGGTTTTATTGGAACTGAATCACTGTGTGTTAATGAATTTAACTACTTGGAGTTAAATGCTGCACGTGATGTTATACTTTGTTATTTAAAATCTACCACTAAAATAAATAAGAGTAAAAGCTCATACTTTTTAAAGCACATTGTCGAGCGTATTCTAGCAAAAGAAACAAATGGAGCCATCAACTATATTAGTAATGGGGCCTTTATCCTTGCAATGCATAGCTGTGGGTTTTGGACATGGAAAACAAAAGGGGATAAAAATTGTTTCTTTAATGTTTCGGAGAAAAGCGTAAAATACCTTCTTGAAGCTGAAAGTAGGTAGTAAATAAAGCCCTTTCCAGACATTCATTTGGTCAGGGCCTTATGTTCTGCTTCAATAAAGCTAATTCTACGATACAAAGATATTATTTCTTTATTTTATACATCAATATAAGTATCGATATTACTACAATACACATAGCCCATCCACCGAAATCCATCCGAAACTGTTGCCATCTGGTGAGTTCCTTTTCGACTGAGTAAGGAACTTGGATGCTATCCGTTTTAGCCATATATAATGTATCTCTTACCAGCTTATCACGATATAGATACTTATACTTTTCAATCATGACGGTATCTCCCTTTTCCTTTACATACACGCTGTCAAGCATGTAGATGCTATCACGCTGTAACTTGTTGATATAGGTCGTATCAACCTTTACCGTTTCTATAGGAACGTATTTCACAGTCCGGCAGGAACAGATTACGAATAGCAAACACATGAAGGGAGCCAGTGTAATGCACCGACTCACCTTCTTAATTATGTAGTTATAGAGTTTCATGCTGCAAGCAAATCTTTATATTCCTCTTTAGCATCAAAACAAGGACACATCTTCGTCCACTCGTTAGGCTCAACAATGCCGTCACCATCGAGATCTGGGCTAGTATCACGATGTCCTAGTACTTCCTTAATATCAGGATACTGCTTAATCAGCTTAGCAATCAGTTCGCGCAATGCTTCCTTCTGTTCAGGCGTTCGTGTATCAGCAGCCTTTCCGTGAGCATCCAATCCACCAACATAGCAGATACCTATCGAATGTTTGTTATAACTTACACCACTGAAACCTTTCGAGTTACAATGTGCTCCATCAATCGTAAGCGAACGACCAACTTCTACCGTACCGTCTAACCGAATAACAAAATTATACCCGATTGTGGTGAATCCACGCTGAAGGTGCATCTGTGTGATTTCCTTCTTACCTATATCCTGCCCGGCACGTGTGGCCGAGCAGTGAACTACAATCGCATCTATCTTATTCATTTCTTTTCCTCCTCTTTTGTTACTTCTTCAATGATTTCTCCTGCTGTGTTATACTTTTTCTTAATATACCCAACCAGCAGCCGCTTTATACTCACCTTATTCTTAATACCGTGAATGGCGCAAATGTGATCGGCAATGCTGTCAAACTCAAACAGGAACGCCAACCCTAGCCCGCATATGGAGCTGATTGTATAAGAACAGATACCAACAGGCTGAAGGATGGATATACCAAGCATGAATCCAACAACAAGGTAAGAATTATACTCTATGAACTTGCACACCGTCCGGCGACCAGCCCTGCTAAACCGGAAATCCTCTCCTCTCTTAACCACACTGTCGATGATGCCTAGAACAAAATCCGCTACGATCATTACGACGATAAATGCCAGCATCCAGCGAAGCTCAAAGACTACCCCTTTTATCTCTCCAATAAAGGAGTAAGCCCCGGCTACAAGTAGCTGCGGGGCTATTATGGTAATCAGATTCTGCATTACTCCTTATTTACCTTACCACCGAACAACTTGGCCAGCCATTCGCTTGTTACCACAGATACAATTCCGGTCGAAGCCAAGGCTACGAACAACGCATCTATCAATACAACCCAGATACTTGCGTCTGCCGGTGGAAAGCCGAGATTCATCCACCAACTGAAGAAGGTAACGATTACTGCGACGACGGCCGTCACCCACATAGTTACCCATTTGTTCATCGGATTGCTCAACTTTGAGGCAATAAAGCCAACCCCAGACGGAACAACGATCGATACCAGTCCGGTAAAGCTGGCAAACCCGGTCAGGAACTCTGGAACAGAAGGTTCTACATTAACGGAAGTTTCCGCGAAAACACTCACTACACACATCAACAGTGCGACACACATGAAAACAAATCTTTTCATACAATTAAGGTTTTAAATTAAACAAAAAACGCCCATAAGCGCATCCCCAGAAAAAGGGACACGCTCATGGGCGTAACTACTATTTCACACACAAATCTACTCATTTACCTTCCTTTCACAGCGAAGATAAATGATGTAAAAACGAACAAAGAATAAAAGGTTTCAAATCGACAGACAAGGCATGTCAGTAGAATTTAGGTAGAGCCTTATCAAGTCTACCCATACTCTACCGAGGTGAAGCATAATTTTGAAAGTTGCTTACAACTCTCTTTCTTTTTATTGCCTTCAAATCTCGTAAGATTGTTGATGAAAGTATCTCCGAATAAATCTCTGTAGTCTTGACAGATGTATGACCAAGCAACTTCTGTACGGTGGTTATCGGTACTCCCTGATGGATGAGTAAGGTAGCACATGTATGACGTGCGGTATGATAGGTCACATGTTTCTTGATCCGGGCCATGGAGGTAATAACAGACAGAGCCTTATTTACTTCCGAATTACTGCCTAAGCTGGCAAATTCTGTTATACAGTTGCGATCCAGAATAGCCAGTGCCTTCCCCTCGAATAGCAGATGCAGCGGAAGGCGCAACTCGATACCTGTTTTGATCGACTTGAAGTGTAACCAGCGTTTACCATTCACACGGATAAAGTTAGACGGAGTGAGCTGGCAGAAATCAGAGAAACGTAATCCGACGTAACAACAGAATAAGAACGCATCCAGTACGTGACGTAGCTTCAGGTCGTGAACTTCCAAGTTCTCCAGTTTTTTCAGTTCGTCCGGTGTCAGAAACTCATGGCTTCCCTTTTCTTGTTTAATCTTGAATTTCCGAAATGGATATGCGTCTGCATGGATATAACCTTGATTTATCGCTTCATTGACAAGCGTTCTGAGCTGCCTTAAATGCTTTGCCACGGTATTTATTCCGTTACCTTTTTCTCGAAGATACACCTCAAAATCCTTCAGAAACGTATAAGTGATGTCTTTGAAATCCAAGCCAGGACGAAACTCCTGCAATACGGTTATGGTGGTAAACAGATTCTCTTTTGTACTCTCTCGTCGGTCAGAATGCTGCACGTATTCCTTTGCAAAAATCGGGAATGTAATATTGATCGGGCGATTTTTCTTCATGGCATCCTTGAGTAAAGATAATGTAGCAGGAACTCCCCTTTTCCATAGAGCTAGCTCCACACCTTGAAGGTGCAGAACAAACTCGAATAGCATGGCATTTAAATCGTTCGCTTGCGGATGATTACACACCTGTGATGTCCGTTTATCCCAGTGTTCTGGCTTGAGATATATGTTTGTTTTGAAATATACTTTACGTTGGTTCAATGATGCTTCGACTTGTACGAGTGCTGTTCCTTGTTTATTCAGTTGTTTCTTGCGGTTGTAGACAAGCCGGTATTTTATCTTATCCATTTTTAGAACGAAGATAGATATTTACATAAAATTAGACAAATCCGACTCGTGGGAGAACTGATTTGGAATATAGATGTAAAAAGGCCATTTGGAAAGAACAGTGTATCAAAAGGATATATCTGTCAGCTATTCACTTTTAAAGGTTCATATGATTATTCTTCTGTCATTTTCAGACTTGTCTTAGGTGGATATTATGGCTCGCAAATAACAAGAAGCGTTACAGTTACATTTACATCAAATGGAGGATTTAAAATAGAAGGTAATGGTAATGATACAACAAAAGCTGGTCTTAGTTTATTTTACACAAAAAATGATAATGGCATAATATTCTATGTCGGAGGCAATCAATCTTCTCTTATCACACCATTTTCGTGTGAAATATTACATTACGAAGGAAATGTTAGCATACAAAATAAAACCATTCAAAGTGACGCATCTGGCTTAACACCTTTGTCCTAACTTTTACGGTGATAATCTTTTACAGGAATGTTTAGAAAAATCTAGGTGGGAGGACTATTGCCCAAATCCGATTTAGAAAAAGATGGTTTAATGACTAAAGGACGTTCATATTATACATATACAGGCTTAATGACTACATCAGATCCTTATTTTAACGATTTAAATAACATCTATAAGTATACAGAACGAGGATTATCAATATTCAGATGTAATGGTGATATTAGCAATTTACCGGTTCAAGAGGCTGGACTTTTAGAGCATATTCAACGTGACGATAAAAACAACTCATTAGGATCACAATTTATAGTTCAAACATATTATTCAGCTGCTGGCACTACTTTTCGTAGGTATGGAAATGGAAATAATGTAAACAATACTATAAATTATAAAGAGTGGGAACAAATATTATAGGAGGTTATTTACAGCCTCCTATACTTGCACAATTTGTATTCTTCTCCATGAATTCCATTTTCCAGCCCATTGACATCTAATAAACATAGATTCTACTGTATAGGTAACATATATTTGTACAATTGGGTATCCTCCAGATGCTGAATTTCTTGAGGATTTAAAAACTATTAGTTCACCAATTAGTGTATTAGATGGCATATTGGTGATAGTGCCACCAACAGCATTAACTCCATATATACCAGATAGGGTATAATTATTTAAATCATCTCCATTGGATACAGAGCCTTTTTCTGAAAGGGGATTCCCTAACAGTTCTCCCACGAGCAAATTACCTTACAAAACTGTAAAGAAATCAAACCATAACAGGATAATTATTGTATATCAATCCAACCAGAAGGTTTATTTGAAACCACCTCATTAGATAATATAGTGTATTGCCCAAGAGAAAGAGGTATAATACGTAAGAAGTGGTTGAAAGAAACGCATTGCACATATATGTCAATAGAATCTCCATTCTTTACATATCCAATGTTGTTCACACCAATCAGTTTGTTAATAGTAGTCTTCATGCTCCCTTGATGATCATAAAGACTAACAATACTGACAGCGGTATGTCCAACATAGTTATTTCCACCTATAATAAATGCTGATAAATGAGAATATACTCCTTCGGTATTAATCTTGTGTATAGATGCTATCTTCACGTAACGAGTTGAACCTGCATTAGGTTGTATCAAAATATTAGAATATTGTGACTTGTATGTACTCATCAATCCTTTATTCTCATTCGTAGCTTCCGGCAGTAGTCCTCCCACGACTGATATTATCTCAGGATTTTGTATCGCGTCTTTTAAAGATTTTTTCTGTATCATAATAATTTGATTAAGCGTTAAACGAAATTGATTTTGATGTTAAATTGGCTTTAGTCGTAAGAGTTGTTTGGTCGTAAAAGCTTGATATGTCAAAGTCATGAACATTTTTCACGTAGAATGTACCAGACTGACAACGTATACTTTCTATTATCCCACACGAATACCTACGAACCTTGAACATAAGGTTAACATGCCTGAGCTTACCAATCGTAATCGTATTGATAACATACTTCTCACTGCCTACCCATATTTCTCCCAAATTTCCAATACTAAGAACAGCTGGTCCGTTGGAAGCGTTCTGGATTGTAAATTCCATATAGTCCCAGTTAGGCAAACACGAATCCCTGTCTTCGGGAACATAGGCAAGCACACGCCCCCATTGAGGACTACCGTTCCATTCACCTGTGAGAGCGACAAAATTAGACGTAAGCGGAATTGCTACCTGACTTGTTCCTAACTCCACAGAACCTACTCCCACAGAACGAGAAGCAAACATATTTGACCTCCAGAAAAAAGCTTCCCCTGTTTTCCAATTCAAACAAATATTCGGGCGAAAAGCATTTTCCGGATTCATCGGATCGGCCGCATTGAAATCCTTATAATTGGTTACATCATCGTTATTGGTATCTTTCCCATATTCCGATATCGTGTACTGGTCATAGAATATGGCCTGTCCAATTTTAGCAAATTGGATCAATGCAAGTTCAATCTCAATCGCATTGAAATGCTCAAACGGAAGCCACGTAGCATTTTCCCCGTTCTTGGCATAATCTTCTGCCGGTGTCATGCCCTGCTCAGTCCCCAGCCATGTTCCGACCTTGTTCATTACGTACCTGACCGCATCCTGTGATGTATTAGGCTGGAATACGACATAAGGAGCTACATTAGCCGAACACGTATATCTCATGGTAGAAGAATATATACCAGCCGGATAAGGAAGTCTGGTCACTGGCTTAACACGATAATTAACCTCTGTTCTCTTTTCTGCTATCATAGTTATTCCTCCGTTGTTATTACTACTGCAACATTACCTGAAGCCTGCTCACACATAGCCTCTGTCACGGTTCCGCTGTATGATGCAACCTTAGCAGTGTCCGGATTAAGGATATTGCCTGCTGAATCCGTGAATACAAAGAAAAACTTCATGTCCTTGAATTTAGTTGTGCTGCCACGTTTCACCAAAATCGGTGTATAGGTAACAGAGCCACCGGAACCCTGCTCGATAGTTTCATTTTCCGGATTGGGGTTCGGTAAGATATCGAACGGATCACTGGCATCTATGACCGTCTGGACATCCATGCCGATAAGATAGCCATTTTGGAATACTTCTACCTTGAACTGTCCGGTAGTATCAACCATATCATTTGTGACGGTTAATGTTTGCTGTGTCTGTCCGTCCAATAATACCCATGAACCAGACTGTAATGTGTACCATTTATAAGTCTGGCCTGCGTTTAACTGGTCGCTCCCAATCCACGCTACTGCCTTAAGGACACACGAATCTCCCTTATCAGTGAGAGTAAAGAACTTGTTGTCACCTGCCATGATGGTAACACGCTTACTGTTACCTACTCCGACCGTTATTGGTATGTTATACACGGCTTGTACCTTGTCGGAGGTATTACCTACAGCAATCGTGGCTTCAGCCTTGATATTACATGACACACCACCGGAAGCTTTAACCAGATTTTTTTTAATCTTTAACGCAAAATAATTCTGTACGCCAGCCTGATAAGGGACACTTTGAAAGTGTCCGGTTTCTCCGTTAAAGTTATTCGTTGAAACCTTGTCGCTACCGAATGTCAATTCCGTATCATTGAAATACCATTTCACAGAATTGGGAACAACCAATCCAACCGCAACGAGCGAAGATGTAATAATATAACTTAGCATAGGTGTTAATGTTGAAAAATCCGGAGATATATTTGTCGGGCTACTAGCTGCACCCTGATATTCCTGGTACAAGTCGCCCATGTTGGATTGCAGGAAAGGCATGTAAACACTACCTTTTCGTAAGAACACAACCTGCCTTACAGAACTAGCGTCACTCATTGTTGCCTCCTTCCTCGTTAAGTGCTGTAGGTGTATCAGGGAACTCAGGCAAAATTGTCGGTTTGTCATCCCGATATTCATCCGGAGTAGTTACTTCTACTGGATTATCTGTACCGTCTGTTTCCTGACGGGCTAATACCGGTGTTAGGGTTGCACCTCCCACACGAGCTGCTCGATCAAATATCGTATCACCTTCGATGCAATTTAAATCAGACTGCCACAACAGCACATTCCCGTCTGCCGTCATGTTACGGATAGATGTAAGCCCCATCTTATCTGCTACCTGTTTTGTTACTTTCACATAGTATGCCATAGTTGTATAATTTTTTAATTGTTGATTCTGTCAAAAAGAACATTACCTTCAGCGTCCTGCAATACAGAACCGTCCGTATCATCAATAAGTATAGCTTGCGGGCCCCTATCCTGCACTTCTAATTCAAGCATCATTCCTGGAATGAACGTAATCGTAGGTTTGATTCCTTCAGCCTGCTTGCTGTAACTCTGAGAATACGGAGATTTTACTTTCCATACAAACCGGAACCATTCTTCCGGATCAGATACGACACCCATTCCGTCAGTGACAAACGCTTCCAATTTCAATTTCTCCGTTCCTCCGGCAACCTGCGTGGGTGCTCCTTTCCAGTCGACTTCCACTTCCGGTATGCGGCGCCGGATGGTGGTTGTTGCCGTGGGAGCATCGTCAGGAGGAGCAGAAGGTAAACTCCCATCTGCCGAATATCCCAGCTTGCAGACATAAGTCTGATCTTCCCCAATATAATCCTGATTAATCGTTAAAGTATTATGGTCTATTGCTTCAACTTCCCAGTCATTGTCACCGTTGCCATCCGTAATTTCTTCCAGACTGCCTTCATTCATACGATACCAGAAGAATTTACACTTCTGCTTGTCTGATGCGATATCAGCATTTCCGTAAAATACAGATGCTGTAATCTTACGCGTCAACGGATTGCGTAACGGATTCCATACAACCGTAGCAGGGCTATCGAGTTTCAGGACTGGCGTTGGAAGCGTAGCGTCTGAAACCGGAATTACCGTACTCAAGCGGAACATATATATCTGACTGGTACGGGTATCGACATACTCAGCGTAAAATTCAAAGGCAAGAGGAGAAGAAACAGAGGAATTTCTTTTTACCTTAATCTGTCCTTTATTATCTCCTTCTGTCGTTATCTCGTAATCAGTATTATCCGAATTTATCAATGTTCTCTGGGTACCGATAATCTGATACCATTTCATGTTAGTAAGAGATGCGTTCACCGAACCACTCTTCAGATAAGAATCCGGATCGGTTGCATTGCATCGAGGAAACAGTACAAGAGGCGTCAGTGTATAGTCAGGAGTATATCCCTTTACATCGCTGCTGTATATCTGCCGGTCTGGAACACTACCAACAACCTCTATACTTCCGCTAATCTGGAGAGGTGTGTAGTTCACATCCAATCTCTTTGTCTTACTTTTTATTCCCATATTAAAATGTTATTGTTTGTTCTGCTATTTCTGTCTGCTGACCGTCACGAAGTAAGGCTGTTGCTTTAAAAGAACACACTCCCTTACGGGTAAAGTCAATACCCAAATCATCGACCGTCAATGTAAGAGTCTTGCCTGCATCAGCTCTCTTGATAGCCCACGCATTATCTTCACTCACGTTACCCGTATCTCGTGTCCAGCTTACATCCGTATCAAGGATACTGTCTGTCACATCACGGTTGTATAATTCTCCAGTTACACTTAAAGTCGTAAATACAACTCCTTCCTGAAGCTGAGTTGCATCGAAAGCCCAACCGTTTTCGCTTTCAATGTCAATAGTAAATGCCGGATTCCCTTCAATCATCGCCCAGCCCGTACTTGCATAGCGAGGTTCGTCCGTCGTACCGGTGACAAGGCATTTCCAGCGACATCCGTAATGCCATACCGTATCAACCGTTTCTTTGCCAGCAGTATAAGGATTATCGCTCTGAGCAACCTCCAGCGACCAGAACCCACGGTCGTTAAGCTGTACGACAACCACTCCCTGATAGTTAATTCGCATCAAGTCCTGAATGGCTATACCACGGCAATATACATAGCTATGCCGGTAATTGATAGGGAGGTTATCGAACAGTTCCAACCTCTTCAGTTTCCCGACAATGATGCTGTAGTTAGATTCCTCGAGTATAGGTTTCGTAACCCCATCAAGCATACAGATACATCCCTCGTAAGATGACAGATACCAGAATCCCTGCCGTTCTTCATCCACTGCATTTCCTCTACGGGTAATTACCATGCCGGAAGCAGGAGGATAGTTTTTTCCTCCAGGAACCTCTTCATCCGGATAAAGAACCACATTAATCTTATTCTCTGCTTGCATGACACTGAGGACACGGAACCAGCTATCATAATATTCTCCTGCTGAGTTCAAGTTATTAACTGATCCGTAGTCTACGTCCTGCTCCTTGAATGCCGTAATATCATTATCCCAGCGACGACGAAGATACAGGTCATAAGTGCCGTCTTCGAGCTGCTCAATTCGTTCGATTGTACCAGCCTCAGAATAAGTAACGTTTCCTTCCTGCGCAAACCAGCGATTGTAAATAAGTTCCTTCACAATCATTGCGCTGCGTACCTCTAGCTTCTCGAATTGTCCACGCCCATCAGGATATATACCGGCACCCTTACCGGCTATTATAGAATCGATAAACTCGCCGAACTTCAATAAGAAGTTAGTACCGTCCGACTGATCTTTACGAAGAAGTGTTTTTAATGACTTTAATGCAGAAAACACATTACTGTCGCTAGGGGTAGTCGAATCATTTACTCTGATAACATATACCCCACTACCATTTCCATTATAAGTCTGTCCTTTATAGGTAAGTGAGTCAACTTTATCCTCAATTTCACCGATACGAGAGTAAGGCATACTTTCCCCAATCGTGTAAACAGGAGAATCCCAAGGAATATCAAGATTCATTTCCCATCCCAAGACACGTGAAATGCGCCCATTTTCAAAATATGTATCGTCTACAAGATTGATACGTTGACCAAATTCGAAAGTTCGTGAAATCAAATCCTCTTTAACCCATGAGCTTCTTAGGGTAGTCGGATAGGTACCGTCATCCTTTTTTACCTTATCGGCGTACTTCTGCGCCTTTCCCTTCAGTTCCTGCTCGGCTTCTGGAATATACTGGTTGGACACCAATTGGATATCAAAACCTGAAAGAATATATTCATCGTCGTTGGCAGGATACATCATATCATCCGGTAATGGTCGGCCATAATCTTCATTGCGGACAATCTCCCAAAGTTGATCTCCTCGACTTTCATCTTTCGGCTTGGGATTGAAGATTACGCCAAACTCCATACCATTCAGCTTCCCTGACTGAAACTGAATTTTCAATTCTTCACCTTCAAGAATATACTCTTCTTTGAACTCTAACCCAGCATCCTTGTAGCGATAGTACGTAATAGTTTCTTTAGTGCCGTCCTCATTCTCCACTTCTTCGGTTCGTGTGTGTACGTCTGATAAAGTGCCAACACGTCGGGGATAGACATCATCAAATACCACCACGTCCTCAATGGCTTCTTCCTGCGACATACCTTCGTATGCATCAATATAGGGAGTGTCAGCCGGAAGCATCAGACGTTTCTGGACCACGCCATTGATTACTGCCTGCTCGTCGGTGGGCCGGTAGTTCGTGGGGATATTCTTTGTTGAACCAAACGCATAGATACGGGTGGCATAAGTACCCTGGCTTTCGCTGCGGGTGATAGACGACGCTTCGACACCACGCTCAATTTTAACGGCATCTCCGAACTCATTTCGCCCAAAATGAATCACGTTGTCCGTTATCCAGCAATCGCAGTTCCACTTATCCTCCCCCGCCATAGAAAACAAGGCATCCAACAAGTTCATGTTGTCATAGGTCATCGCTACGGCCTTATTCTCTACAGTATCGTCTATGCTGAAAATAAAGTCTGTTCCTCTATATGTATAGCCTAAAGCCTTGAGATTACGAAGAAACACACCAAGTTGTACATCAAGGGCAGCAGTAAGCGACCATGATGCTTCATTTCCTGCATGTTCCGGAGTGTATTTAAAGATTTTGTTCTTCCACTTCCAGTAGTAGGCGTTCATCTGGAAATTATAATCATAGCCTCCAGTTGAAGTGTTGTAAGTAGGCTTCTGAAGGTCAGTTATCTCATAGATTTTTGCCAGCTTTCCACCTAATGATTCATCAAGGACACCGGATAAATCTACATAATCACCAAGTTTAAACTGCACAGGCTTAGCTACCGAAAAAGGAAGAATTATATAGTCTTCCTTCATCAGAGTGAACTTTCCTTTAGCTCCTTTATTAATTGGGATTGAAAGCCTTGTTTTACCTGATATGTCTTTAATTTCTATCATATCTCCAAAGTTCATAAATAGAAAATGGAAGCCCTAAAAATCAGGACTCCCATTTGAAACAATAAGGTGAATGTTCGTTATTCACTCCTATTCATAGGATTAGGCTCTTGAAATTTGCTCGAAATTTTACCAAAACAACGGTCAGAACTCATCCCATAAGAAATGCTTTTCCCAAGATAAATCAACTTATAGATTTCATCTCCCAATACTGGAACTTTGATATTTACAGCACCTTTCTCTAATTCTGTCTGAAAGGCTTTTTTCTTTGATCGGTAATCGTTTTCTGAATTTCCCTCGATCGTAAACTGAAGGGTAACTTCTCGCGAGTCTACTTTTGCGTTATCTGTTATCACCCGTTTGCCATGTTCCAGCCGGCTTTCATCCTCAATGTAGTCTTTCATCTCGTTGAAACCGTCTATAACATCTAAAAAACCATCACCCATGCACACACCCCAAGTAGTCCATGCATCCTTTCCATTAATAATCAAATCTCCACTCATATCAATACTTTTCCTGTTCCATCGTTAATAATCTCATATTTACCACTTATATTCTCAATGCGTACTACAGCATAGTTGCCTACTTTAATATGAGCACTACCCCCATGCATGAGAATTACCTTATGAGCTTTATCAGTACCTTGATAGGTCAGTTCTGCAGTACCACCGATTATTGCCTTATCCTCGTTTACCGCTTTAACATCTTCCTCAACATGTACTCCGAAGGGCTCAATATTACCCTTCATAGAGCGAAACATCTCCAATGAAGGATAGTTTTTATCACGGCAGAATTCTCGCCCCTGTGGAGAAAAAAACAGCCACACAAGACTCTTCCAGTCTGTTGCCTTACCGGATTGAGAACATGCTCCCATTCCAATAGCCTTATTTAAAATGTCCTTTACTTCTATCATAATCTCGATGTATTACGTTTAACTTCAGCTATATCAGCCTGCATCTGTTTTATCGGTTTTACAATCTCGCCGGTATTTTCTCTGATTTGTTGCAGCTCTAAATAGGAGTTAGCTAAGATAGTACGCGTTTCGTCTGCTATATTATACATTCCAGAGGCTTGTGTTGCCAGCGCACTGATAGAACCGCGCAGTTCAGTGATTGCTACCGTTTGCTGTTGTTCGGCTGCTTCTATACGAAGATTGGATTCATATACGGCAGTGAACCTTCCACTCAACTCACCAGCATCCTCATGAGTCATTTCTGTACCGAAACCTCTACCGGAGGCAGATTGTTGCTCTTTGGAATCATCCTTCATAAGGCTATCAGCCCAACCAAATTGTTTATCCAACTCTTTCTGGAGTTCTTCAGCCATATTGTAGATATAATTTTGCTCCCATCCTGAAAGGACATTATCGGCATAGAATTCCTGAAGTTTCTGCCTTATTTTCTCCATTGATCCAGAAGCTTGAATTGCGGACTTAATAGACTCTGTAACCATCTGGCGCATTATATTTTTCACCGCGTCTTTTGCTGACTCGGCTCTATCTTCTCCGTTAGACCAAGCCTCTGCATATGCAGAAGCGAAGTCTTCTATAGCAGTTTTTACATCTTCTCCAAAAATAGCGTCTACAGCTTTTTCTTTATTTTCTTCAATCAAATTATTGATTGCTTCAATTTGCTGTTGCCATTCTTTAATACGGTCATTATCTGTCTTTTTTTTATCTTGTTCTTCCCTAATCTGTTGTTGAATGAGAACCTTTTGCTGCTCTAATAGTTTATTTTGCTGATTAATTAAATTAGAAGCATCTTTAGAATATGCCTTTTCAATGGAATTACCAAGTCTCTCATATGATTTCTCAAGAACTTCAATTTGATCTTGTAATTCTTGAATACGTTTTTCATTCTTTTTATCATGGATTTTTGCTATAGAAGAAGCAAGTGAGGTAACCAAACCTATAGCGGCACCAGCTGCTGCCCCCCAAGGGCCAAATGCAGATCCAGCTTGTGCTCCTTGCATTGCTGAATTAGCAGCATCCATAGCAACGTTAATACCATCTGCAATATCTGTAAAAGTATCATTACCAAAGGCATCACCAAGAGAAGAAAATGTATCAGAAAGGAATGATCCTACCTGCATAATATCATTCAGACCATTCTTGATTCTTGCAAGAGCTTCTTCGAGCTTCTTACTGTCATTGCCGGCATTGAACGCATCTTTTATACCATCAGCAACTTTCTTATAAGCTGGCTGGAGATCATCTGCGGCTTTTCTGTTATTTACTAGGGCATCAGAAATAGCCTTTATCTTTTCCGGATCATTACTCCAAATCTCAAAATTCTCTTTGGTAATTCCAAGTTCCTTACCTTTCTGTTCGTCCCACTGCCCGGATTTCAGAAACTCTAATGCCTTTTGCCCAGCTACATTGATATCCTCAAGGTCCTTCAGAGTTTTGTCTTTCATATCTCCGAACAACTGGGAAACAGCAGAAATTGTCTTGTTAGCTTGTTCATCTATACCGGATAAGATACGATCTCGTTGTTTGCCCAAGGTTAATTTTTCTCCTTCGGTAGTAGCCTTGTTGATCTTATCCTGATATTGCTCAATAATAGCTTGACGCTTCTGCATATAGGTGCCATACTCAGCTAAATAAGCATTCATAGCTTCCCGCTGTGCATTCAGATCTTCCTGAACTTGCCGCTTGTCTGTATTTTCTTTTAGGATGTCAAAAGAGGAACTGTTTACAGTAACAGTAGAAGAGTCAAAACTACGCTTTTTGTATTTAGGGTTTTTCTTTGCTTTCAGTTCCTCTGTTGCGTCAAAAATTTCCTTTTGTCTTTGGATTTCCTTCTGAATATACTCTTCTTTAGCTTGGTCAATGGCCTGCATTTCTTTCTTGTTATTCAGTTCACGTTGAGCAAGGATTTTATCCCCACCGTCAGCCATTGCGTCTATACGGGCTTGCTCAATCTGATTTTCTAAGTCTACAGCTTCTTTTGCACGTTCTAATGCCTGTTTACGTTCCAAGTCTAAAAGTTTCCCTCCGGCTAATGTTGTTGCGTTTTCTCTTGACACATCCTTGTTCTTGACGCCGGTAAGTGTTTCCAACGTCTTTTCTGCACTCTGCAACTCTTTTTCCTTTGCCTTGATAGAAGATTCTACAGTCTTGCCAGCCTCTGCCTGCAATTTTCCGCTACGAAGGTCGGCAATCTCTTGTTTAAGTGTGTTGATACGTTTGGTGGCATTCTCTACTTCTTTGGATATTGAAGACTGTGTAACCTCTTTTTTATCGGATAGAGAGGATTTCTCAATCTCTTTTTCTAGTTCTGTGATAGCAGAAACCGTTTCTCCCAATTCCTTGTTTACGGAATCCAGTTCTTTCTTGGCCTTATTCGCATTATCTTTGAGTTGATTGTTTATGGCACTATTTTGAGAGAATACTGCCACACCTGTATTGACTCCTCTGTTCTGCAATGCGCTTCCAGTCATTGTTACGGATGAATTATACAAAGATTTGGCCTCATTGTAGTTTGCTATGGCTTCTTTCTGTCTTTTTTCTTGAGTCCGCTTCTTTTCATACAGCTCTGTCAATTCTTTCTCTGCTGTCTTCATCCGTATCTGCTTTTCTAGTTGTGTTAGATAAGCTTTAATGGCTTCGGTATTATTGTTTATCAATTTACCCTCTTCGTCAAGGCTTGCATTATAAGAAGGGATGATAGCCTGCAAATCAGACAAAGCTTTCTTTTTCTGTCCCAGTGAGGAAGTTTCACTTTTCAGTACGCCTGACAACCTATCAACCGTTGCTGCCTGCTTGGAAAATTCTTCATCGGCCTTCTTGTTTACCGAATTAAGTGTCTCCTGCGCTACAGTGGCTTCGTTTGTCCTTTTTGTGAACATATATACCGCTGTACCGATTCCTACCAATGCTGCCAATAAAGTGACATATACATTGGATTTTGAAGCGACGTTGAAAGCCTGCTGTGCCGCAGTTGCCAGTCCCAACTCCTTCCTGTACATTCCAATCAGACGGATACTTTCAACGAATCCGACCGCCTTCTGCGCTACGGCTGCGGTAATCAACGCGGCCTTATACGTTCCATAAGCAGCAATCAGTCCGCCCATGACAGACAATACATCATCAAGGCTTTCCACCAAATCCTCGGCTGTAGCAATACCGAATTCGAAAACTTCCTTGTACTTGTTCCCGAACTCATTCATTTTCTGAAAGAGGGTATCTTCAATGTTAGACAATCTCTGTGGCCATGTTCCGGCAGAGTTCTCCATAAGGTTGGCAAACTTTCCTCCCTCAGATGTCATGTTCTTGAAAGCCTGTTCGACCTCCTTAAATCCGACCTTACCTTCCTTCACAAGTTCACCTACCTGGTCTTTTGAGACGCCTAAAACCTTGGCTAGTTCTTCGAAGATTGGAATACCTCGGCCTGCAAACTGACGTATATCTACAGTCATTGCACGGCCTTGTGTCCTTAATGTTCCGTACAGATAAATAAGCTGACCGATAGGTATCTGCAATCCAGAAGCCACATCTCCAAGCATGGAAAGTTCTTTCACGACATTATCGGCAGAAGAACCGTATGCCAGAAGCTGCTTTGCTCCAGTCGCCACATCGTCAAGATTGAACGGTGTTTTGGCCGCAAATTGGACAATTTCAGCAATAAGCTGGTCTGCCTTTGACTTGTCCTGAAGGATAGTTGAAAGAGCTACCTGTAGTTGCTGCATCTTTCCAGTTGCTTCAATCACATCGGATCCGAATTTCTTTATCGCCACCAGTCCACCGATTTCAGCGGCTGTACGCTTTAAAGAATCCATCAAGGATTTTACTATCTCATCAGCGTTGTTTGTTCCACTGGCAAACTCCTTATACTCCCTTGTCAGTTTTCGTACTTCTAGCCTGTTTCTGGCCTGTTGGTCCTGTAACTCGCCAAGGGAATATCTCTGCTCGTTCAAAGCTGCTTTAGCCGTATTCAATTCAGCCAATTTAGCTTTTGAATTAGGAGAATACTTACCCATCTTTGAATATTCATCAGACAGCCGTCTGACATCATCCTGAGTATCACGGATAATTTTTCTCTGTTTGATGATTTCCTCTGTCAGCTCATCGGAAGCTTTTGACGCGGAATTGAGTTTCTTCTTCAAATCATTCTCCATCACAGCACCAGCCTTGGCCGCCTCGGTCACCAGCCCCATCATTTGTTGGCGAGCAGATGCCAGTTGAGTTTCCAATGCCTTGGCTGCTGCGGGGGATTTGTTTACGTCCATCTTCTTTAACTGGGCTTCCAGCTTACTAATCTCATTACGAAGTCTTATAACTTCATCATATTGTGCGCTTACGCGGAATACAAGTGTAGCCATATATTATAAACTGAATATTAATGTTTGAAGTTACACCTCAATTCATTAATATTCAGTTTTTACGATGATTAATACCAAACAATAAACCTATTGTTGCGTATTTGTGTTTTTCAGTGTTTTAATAAAAAAGGCGCATCATAATGATGCGCCAAATTGTCAATTTGTTCTTTAATTTATATCAAAGCCTCACGGCTGGAATATCAAAACTTGACAAGTTCCATTCTTTTAAGAATTTCATTGTATTTGGATTGTATATATGCTTTCTGTTTCTCGGAAGCTGTTACGATCTTGCCTTTATATTTTCGCATCACAGATTCATTTAAACCTATTTCCTTTGCGAACTTACTGGCATTGATGAACGGAAATGCCTCAAAAAATCCACTTAAGTCATACACATACTCCACAGAATAGCCAGCTTTATACCAACTTGGAAATTCACCATGTTTTTCTTTGTAATATTCTGCCTGTTCCTCTAAAACAGAAATAAAGTCCTCTTTCGCTTCTTGTTCTGTAAGCCCAAAGCCATACGCACCGTTTACATCTTCAGAATAGATAGAGATTCCTCCATCATCTGCTTTTTCAATAATAGCCTGAATCTTCTTCATAATCGTGTATTTTAAGTTTTGTCAATTAAATGCACCCACCGAAGTGGGTGCTGTTCTTTTACTTCTTTAACCCCGCCTTTTTCATCATGCTGTCAAGAGTACCTTTAGGTATCTCTTTGGCCGGATGTCTGCCTACAGGGATAAAGTAGTCAAAGTCGGGATGAACATACTTGTGATGTTTCTTTCCCTTTTCGATTGTCCAGCCTGCTGACTCAATCAATTTGTAAAACTCTGAAAACTTCATAAATCAAAGAACTTTTAATTGACAATGCAAAGGTAACATTTTCGTTACTATTAAGCAAACTTTGTAACGTAAAAAAGTAACGTTTCTGTTGCTTTTTAACATTCTAATAGAGCCATATCTATTTCTTGTTTCTTCTTCTGCGCGAAGCCATGTCCTTACCCTTTACCTTTGTAACCTTGGTTCCAGTAACAGTATGGAGCTTATCACGCTGCATTAATACTAAGTTTCTATATGGTATCTCATAAACCACCTCCCGATAGGACAGATGCAGATTTTCCATGAACGACGCAATCTGTCCCAAGAGAGTATCATTTCCTACAACTTCGGTTTCGCTGCCAGCAGGCTTACGTTCCTCGCCAAGCTGACAGCTTTGAGAAAAACCTTTGAATCAATCATGGAAAAGGCTTCATCTAATGCGTTCACATTTTCTTCATATGTTCCTTTAGCTAACTCCTCACTCAAACTTTCATCACCAGTAATCAGCCAGGATAATGCCTTGGAATAAGCCTCGCTTTCTCCCAAGGAGAGCAGGACATTTTTCAAGTTTTCGGCCTCTTGTACGTCTGACAGATTGGAGATGGCTCCGGCTAACTTATGGATTGTAGGCGGATAAACAGTATAAGCTTTTCCTCCAACAAATACCGTTCTGAAATCACTGCCAATAATGGATTCTGATATGATTTTTGCACCTTGATTCATGTAAAAAAATAATTAAGGGGTGAAGCCATAAAGCCCACCCCTGTTATGGAATATAATCTCTACCTATCGGATAGGCATTACATGCCAGCTTTTACCTCTTCGGAATCAAACCAGTATTCTGGAGCGATAGCGGAGTCTTTCGGCTCAAGTTCTACAGCACTCACCGGAAGCCCAATAGCCTTATCTGTAGTCGCTTCACGAGCCCCGATATCTGCGCGGGGAATGACGCAATACTGATCATCATCGGTTTGGGCTACGATACATTTTTCGATGTTCACCTTTCCTCTCGCACGTTTCCAACCTTTATCAGTGTTGATAACATCACCACCCATAAGGTCTTTCTTGGTCGGGTAATCGTATTCTCCAATGGTGAAATTGACAGTTACATCACCCATTTCCTTTTCACTGCGATAGGTCTGACCTGTGAGCTGATTTTTATAATTGGTTCGGCTTGCTTCCGCTTCTTCAAGTGTCCAAGTATCTTGGTGAATATTCTTGACTTCTTTCAAGGTCTCCCCCTGCAAAAGAGTATACAAAGCCTGCCCGGTCAAATCTTCTGCAATAGCACTTGTTTCACCATACCAAAGTTTCTTGATATTTACAGCTGTAATTTTCTTTGCTTCTGCCATATCATTTTACATTAAAAACTTCAAACAAAATTCTTACATTCACATAGTGACACTTTAAGGATGTGTCCTCCTCAGTTCCGATTGACTCAATGGAATAATGATAGGTGGTACCATCATAGCGTCCGGTTACTCCGTCAAATAATTCTTGCGACTGTTTCTCCAGTTCGTTCAGCCGGATGGTGTTGGCTTCACCTTCTTTCAAGTCAGGAACACAAAGATTCACCTCGACGAAAGATTTCTTCCAATACGTCCCGAGCTGTTGTTTCTTGGAGTGAATTACAATCCTTTCAGACTTCATCGGACCAGTTAGCTTCTTACCGTGTGGAACGATGTCAATTTCAAAAGGCTGACAGTCACGGTAGAGAATGTTTGCTATGTCGGTAGTCACTATCATTGTACAATCTCCCAATCTTCTGCAAATACATCACTGATGGATGGTACCCACGAGTCTGCTCGTCCAGTATTCTCGTTATAGATAAGGCACTGGCTTGTGTAGTCAATGAAGCCCTTTCCTTTCAAGATAAGGTCTTTGGCTGACTGAGGAAGCGACTGCATCTTCGGAATAATTTCGCTCTCAATATGAGACGGCACTTGCTTTATAACGAACAGTCCTTTGCCATTCCAACCTTTTCTTCGGATTGCACCTCCTTGCTTTAAAACTTCAATGGCGTCACCAAAATCCATTGCGTATGATAAATCATCAGATTTATCGTATGTTTTCTCGAAAATGTCAGGCTTACAAGGATAGAACTCGCCGTTTACACCTTTAATAATGTAATCGCCATAACTTGCAAGCATCTTACCCTCAAGAGTCTCAATGTACACACCTAGATAAGGCTCGTTGGTGTTACCATGCTCATCTATGCCAAAATCCGGATTATACTCCAGTGCGGGAGTTTCACCCATAAATTCACATACTTCATCGAAGTTATCTACTTTAAGCTGAATAGCTTCAATTACTATTGGTTTCTTTCTATACTTCATTTGATTTCCTCCTTCAATCGTCTCTCAGCAAACAGGGCTGCACCAGTCAAGACCTCGTAACCTTTAGATTCCACGAACGAGGCGTATTCGGCTTCATTCCTCAACTCCAAGCCGTCATCCTGAACTGAATACTTGTTTGACTTACGGAGCAGACCTGTCCGGTTCTGATAACTGCCATGTTCCACTGCATAATCGACAGCCTCCTTACCTACCTTCTCCTCAACGGCCTTCACCTCGGCATAGCCTTGCTCGAAAAAGCTATCCACGTCCGAAAAGTCAAACTTTACAGCCATATCTCTGAGTAACCCAAATAATTCGTATTCTTAACCATGTAAACCCTGCCAGTTCCCCGGATATTCTCACCGTCCATACATCGAATCTCATCACCAGCATCCAGAGAGATTCTCTTTTCGCAGACGATGTGATAGTTCGGTCGGTACACCTCACCGTTCTCCGAAGCAAACTCTTTGGTCGAATTATCATCACACCGGCACCGGCACACATCCTGCCAGCTTTCTCCACCCGTTCCTGGAATAGGCCGGCCGAACTCGTCTGTCTCCATCGGAGTGGTGACTTTAACCTGCAATGTATGTGGTGCGAATATCATAGGAATCTGACTTTAGGTTTGTCTGACAGCGTGTCTTCAAGTCCGTACTTCTTACACAAGAAAGAATAATATTCCTTTACACCTTGAATATTCCAAGACATAGAGAAACCGTTCTCGCTGATTGAAGTGGCTTTAAGTAATAGAGAGGGGATGAACTTCGCCATAGCTACCGACACGAAACCGATGTTTGACTGGTCCATCTCATCCTCTCCGCTTATCCTTGAAGACAGACTTATCTCCAAAAGGTCAGCCTCCGACAAATTAATGCCGAAGGTCTGAAACTTCTGTGATATGTAGTCGTTTACTGTCATGCGTTCATGGTTGACAAATCGAAATTCACAATCAGGTTAGGGTTCGTAATCTGCGGAATCCACTCAGCGGTGTATTCAAGATAACGACCGTTACCATCCTTATAGCCGGAAATCAGCATTTCACCGTCTGCCTGAGTGTAATTACGTCCTGGCACACCGTCTACAGCTTCGTACGGAGTATGGAAACGCATATAACCAATCTTATCTTGTGGAAGCAATGTGATACGGTCGTCTGCGTAAATCTGTACGTTCTTACCGGTTTGGTCAAGAACATAATCTTCCTTGATTTCGATGGCTGGAAGTCCGATACCAGTAAAAATGGAAGAAGCCAGCTGGGATGTAATCAACCCGGTAGAGAGGTACATCTCGTTACCAGTTAGCTGCATCTTGAACTTGTCACCAAATTCCTCAGATCCGATTATGTTCTTCACGAAGGTTCCTCTAGACATGATCATTTTCGGGAATGTTCCATAAATGGACTTCAGTTCGTTTACCTTCTGTTGTAGGTATGTGATGAATTTCGTTTTAGCTTCAGCTTCGGGAGTAATAAACTTGAACGGTAACTTGATTTCCAACAGGTTAACTCCTCCTGCATTGTCATCCTTGTTCTTAACTGTTGCTTCTCCGGTCATCAGCATAGAACCGAGAACCATATCCATACGCTTGTGGGGAGCCAAAAGCACCTGACGGTAGTCATCATAGATGAAGTTTACAATGTCCTGCATGGCTGCAATCTGGTCAGCAGGTTTTGCTGCATTGTATTTGTCAATCAAGTCTTGAAGTTCAGACAGACGATCGACGGAAATCTGGTAACGATCGCCCAAGTAAGCAATTTCTCCATATCCTGAACCTATATTCCGACGTTCACGGATAGGCTTCTCACCGTAGCGCGAATTGATAGAACCGGCCATCACGCCCGTAACCTGACCGATGTAGTCCTTGAACACACGGGTAGTCGTTCTTCGGAAGTCTAGATACTGCTGCCAGTAGATAGTATCCTTACGTGTCTGAAGGACGCGCTGAATAACTGCGTTAACGATGTTGGGGTCGTTAAACAGAGTATAAATAGTTAGCATCATATATTAGTCCTCCTTTCTTTATTTGCTTGCGATAATACCAGCTGCTCTTAATGATGCGAGAAGAGCGTTGATTTTATCTTTTTCATCACCACCTGCTGCATCATCTACTTTTGTACCTTGCTTTACCAATCCTAAAGTGCTTGAGTTAGCTGCCTGATAGGTAGTGTTATTATCAGTCCAAGGAACTTCAACATAAGCTTTACCACCTTCCAATGCTACTGGATATTTCTTTCCGCTTTGAGAAAATCCTAATTGAATACCTCCCATTACAGAATCAGATGCTTCTGGCAGTTCATACGAAACACCAGCCGGTGATTGCACACCAGCAGCGTTGAACTGGAAATGCGGCATATTAGCTTTATCAATGTCAGAGAAAGGCATAACCAACTTTGTTGGCTCGATTTCAAAAGCTCGCATCAAAAGGGCAACTAATACGATGCCTTCTTCAACTTGTACTCTTTCGTACAAGGCTGAGTTGGCAATAACCTTCGGGGTAGTACCATCTACAGCTGTCGCTTCATAGAGTACAGTACCGGCTTCCAATGTTTCACCAAAGTCGGCGGCCAGCGTCAACTTATCGAAAGCTTTGTTTGATTTGTCAATACTGTTGATGGTTGCTCCATGAGAACCATTACCCAGGTGCATACCCACATAAGCCAAAGAGTTTTTTTTGATTTTCAATGTGGTATTGGATCCGGTAGTAAATTTCTCATAGACTTCTGCACGGATAGCCACCTGAGCGGTTTTCTTTACAAGGTCGGCGACAATCGGTGTAAAAGATGGAAGGAACGAACCAACAACTAGGTTGGTCGTGTCCAACTTGTAAGGCCCTCTGCGTCTTACTCCAGTAGAAACGTCATAGCGTTCCTCGATGGACGGTTCAGGCTCAATGTTGTACTTAAATCCTGCTGACATAAATTACTTGTTTTGTTGTTCGACAATAGATTTTGTGTCCGC
>ENA-UEOL01000085-UEOL01000085.1-human-gut-metagenome-genome-assembly--contig:-NODE-85-length-63363-cov-17.134801_pt1 | contig 63363 bp, 98 predicted proteins | sample MGYA00242884_ERZ507884 | MGnify/ENA primary metagenome ERZ507884 (study PRJEB26167, sample SAMN06115417) | human gut metagenome | host: Homo sapiens | place: China:Chongqing | collected 2015-03-06... | reverse complement strand
CAGCTGCCGCAGCTGGGGCAGCGCCCCATCCAGCGGGGGCTTGTCTCTCCGCAATTGGAGCATACATAGACGGATTTCAATTTCATGTCTGTCCCTCATTTATTATGGTCTTTTGTTATTGTAACACACTGTGCCAAAACCCGCAAGAAAAGGATGCTGTTCACAGGCGACTGCCAAGATACGAAAGCCCTGCTGCCGCACCGCACAGCGGCAGCAGCACCACCATGGTCAGCAGATATTGTCCCAACAGTGCCTGTACCCCGGGGCGGGCTTGTCCGCCGGGATGCCTGCGGAAGGAGTAGGCGTGGATCCGGCTGCTGACCTGCAAAGCACAAGCCCCGAAAAAGCACAGACAGCCGCTTGCTGCTGCCGCCGGCAGGCCTGTCCACAGCAGCGCCAGAAGTACCGTTTTCCATCCGCCTGCGGCGCAAAGCTGTACCATAAGCAACCCGCTGCCCAAGCCGTACAACATCATATTGCCAAAGATCATTACTGGGCCAAGGGCAGAAAGCCCCAATACCAGAAATAGGCTGACCACAAGGCCGAGTGTCAGGTATTCCATGCCGAAAAGCTGTACCGCTCCTTGCATACTGCCCGGCGCAAACAGCCTTTGCCACGCTTCCAGATAATACTGCAGCAGTTCTGTCTGCCGGGCATCGCATACGGCCTGCAATACACCGGCTGCCGTACACCCCAGCAGAAACGCCGCAGCCAGCAGCCAGCAATCTCGGGTGGCGTGGCGCTTTGCCGGGGTGCAGGGCTCTTTTTGCGTCAATTGTTCTGCCGGTTCAGCTGCCTGTGCCGGCGCGGGCGACAGGGCAGACTCTGCTGTTTGCACCGGTAGGCCGACCGTCTGCGGCAGCAAAGAAAAGTTTTCTTCTGATTTTGTCTGTTCATAGATCCACATACGCTGTTTTCTCCCTCTGATGGATTCGATTTGCCGGATCGATCAACGAAGCGTGTGTCTGCGACTGCGCAGGGTGACTCCAAGAAGCCCACCAATGCAACCGCAGAGTAGCACCGCCAGAAGGCGGCATACCACAGCAGGCTCAGCGGCTGTGCCGTTCCATATAGCAGAAAGCGCCAGCGGCACTGCCAGAAATGTACTTTGGAGCAGTCCGGTCAGCAGACCGCGCGCCTTTTTACGAAACGCTGCCGTCAGTGCACACAGCAGGCTGCCCATGCACACGGCTGTTGTGGCAAGTATCGGCACTACACTGCCGGAGCAGCCCTGCCCGGCCATCAGCTGCGCAAAACATGCCAAAGCTGCCGCCGTTACAGCTACCCCCAGCACCCCGAAAAGCAGAAACGAAAGAAGCTCCGCCGGGAAACCTCGAGACTCAGACATAACAAAACCGCCTCCCTGCACATAGTCTATGCAGGGAGGCGGTTCATGTATGCACGGTGTAAACGCTTACTTCTTGTCGGCAGGAGCCTTGTCCATGTTCAGCTTTTCGACCGAAGAGATCGCAGACTTGGTGAAGCGGATCTTCACGCGGTCAGCGCCGGTCTCCAGAACAAAGGTGTCATCCTTGATGGCGACAACGCGGCCAATGACACCACCGATGGTGGTGACCTGATCGCCGATCTCCAGACTGCTGCGCATAGCGGCATCCTTCTTTTCCTGCTTCTTCTGAGGACGGTAGATCATGAAGTACAGCAGGACCAGCATCAGTGCCAGCGTGAAGAACAGGCTGATATAGCCTTCGGACGTGGTAGTCAGAAATTGCATGGGGCAAAATCTCCTCTCAAAAATTCAGATAATGCTATTATACCCTCTTATCAGCCTTGTTGCAAGGCTAAAGTTTAAATTCGGGTATCCAGAAGTTTAACGTATCTGTCATGGAAGGCGGTAAAGGTGCCGGCATCCAGTTCGTCCCGGATACGTTCCATCAGATGATTGTAGAACCACAGATTGTGCATCACGGTCAGGCGCATCCCCAACATCTCATCTGCCTTGAGCAGGTGCCGGATGTAGGCGCGGGAATAGTTGCGGCACACCGGGCAGCCGCAGGCGGGATCAATGGGACGCTCGTCCCGCTCATACTTGGCATTCTTGATGTTAATGATGCCGCTCCATGTATTCAGGTGGCCGTGGCGGGCATTACGGCTGGGCATAACGCAGTCAAACAAATCCACACCACGGGCTACGGCCTCGATGATGTTGCCGGGAGTGCCGACACCCATCAGATAGCGGATCTTGTCCTTGGGCATGTGCGGTTCCACCTGACTGATCATCTCATACATCACTTCGGTGGGCTCGCCCACAGCCAGACCGCCGATGGCGTAGCCGTCCAACTCCAGCTCTGCAATCTGCTTCATGTGCTCCACGCGCAGGTCTGCATAGGTACAGCCCTGATTGATGCCGAACAGAAGCTGATCCGGGTTGACCGAGATACCCTCGTGCTTCAGGCGTGCCATTTCGGCCTTGCAGCGCTTCAGCCAGCGGGTGGTGCGTTCGCAGCTGTCCTTGGAGTAATCGTGCTGGGCGGGGTTCTCTACGCACTCATCAAAGGCCATGGCGATGGTAGAGCCCAGATTTGCCTGAATCTGCATACTCTCCTCGGGCCCCATAAAGATGCGGTGCCCGTCCAGATGGGAGGCGAAGGTCACGCCCTCCTCGGTGATCTTGCGCAGCTTTGCCAGACTGAACACCTGAAATCCGCCGCTGTCGGTCAGGATAGGCCCGTTCCAGCGGGTAAACTTGTGCAGGCCGCCCATATCCGCTACCAGCTTGTCGCCGGGACGCAGATGCAGATGGTAGGTGTTGCACAGCATGACCTGCGCGCCGATATCCTTCAGATCCTGCGCCGACAGGCCGCCCTTGATGGCACCAGCGGTGGCAACGTTCTGGAAGGCAGGGGTCTGAACCGTGCCGTGCACGGTTTTGAACTCGCCCCGCCGGGCGCTGTGCTCCTGCTTGAGCAGGGTGTAAGTCGTCAAAGAAGGCATGATTATTCGTTCCTTTCTGCGCACGGAAAACAGCCGTGCAGCCTCGATGCAGGCCACGAGCCTGCAAGTTATCAGAATGATCACAGCAGCGGTCTGCCGTAATTGTAAGGGGAGCGGCGGATGCAGATCGCATCCTTACCTTTCACATACAAATATCGCAAAAAGCGCGAATTTTGCATCAGACTATCAGCATCGCATCGCCAACGTGTCGGAAACGTACAGAATCTCTACATTCTGCGATTTCTTTTACGCTGAAAAAATAAGGTCGAGTCGTCCTATACATTCTACTACGAAAAAGTAATCCTTTCAAGGGTCAATCACAGGCGGTTCGCCTTTTTGACCTTCTGAATCTCGGTCAGCGGCGGTGCGATGACGACTTTCTTCATGCCTTCGTAGAGCGGCTTGGCAGCAGGGTTGTTCTTCTCAATCTCATCGGCGATGTGTCGGAGGGCAAAGACGAGAAGACCAGCATCGCTCTCGGAATACGGTGTCAAGGCGCGGAGAATCAGGTCGGAGTAGTGCTGGAGGCCCTGCGTGATGAGCTTCATGGCCTCATTGGTCTTCCCTTCTGCAATGAGCTTGTTGCCCCGGTCAACGAAGCTGCTCATGCGTTTCTCAAAGATGCTCATGGTGGTTCTCCTTTTTCTCGATGATGAAGTAGATGAGCTGGCAGAGAGCCAGCGCAACGGCAACGATGATGGCGGCGTAGGACAGCCAGTTCGTAAGGCTCTGGAGCATCACATCGAGCTGGCACAAAAAATCGTACATGGCTGATTCCTCTCAATCTTTATCGTGGCCTTTGAACTTCCGCTTCATGTTGCGGTTGGTCTCGTGGTGGGTCCAGCGGCAACAGTACGGATTCATGTTCTTGGCCTCATATTCTTCGAGCTGCTTCTTTCTGGCGGAAGACTTCTCGGCGTACTCCTCACAGTGGTCGTGGCATCCGGGATGCCGGCGGGCGCAGTCAGGCTGGCAGATGACGGCCATAGGTCACGCCCTATTGAGCTTTCCCATGCGCCGGTCGATCTCGCTCTGGCTGAGGACAGCGACCTGATTGAAATTTTCAGTCTTTGCCATTTTCTTCTTCCTCCTCATAGTCATCCGGGTCAATGTCATACTCTTTCAAAAGCTCACGAAGATGGTCGTCCATTGAGTCGTAATCAAACATCACATCGCTGTTGTCGTACAGCGACCAAACGCAGACATCAACAATGTTGGGCGTGATCTTCTCGCTGGGAATATTGAAGATGTTCTCAAGCCGGAACGGAACTTCCTGCTGGATAAAGGCAAACAGAGCAGGTACTTTCGTAGCGTCAGCATCATTGTCAGCGCGAGCGTTCCACAGCTTGGCAGCCTGACACTGAGTGACAAACTTGCTGTCGTGCCAAGGCTGAACGAAGGCGACGCGGCTCTTGGCGCCGCAACTGGAGCAGGAAATGCAGTAGCAGGTCGAGCCACTCCTCCGCTTTCCAATTACTCGCGCTCTGCCGCCGCAGAACGGGCAGGGCTTCAACTTGAGCTGTTCCATAGTCATTCTTCCTCACTTTCTCGCGGCGGCCAGCGCATTTTCGAGGCCAAGGCTGATGACGATGGCAGCATCGACATCTTCGGCCTCGTACTTGGAGAGCTTGTCAATGTAGTCGCCAACGCGCGTCTTGGCAACGGTGTGGACCTGCTCGCACAGGGCGATGGAGCGGAATCGGGCAGCCTCGATGCTAACGTGCGTGGGCAGAGCCTTCTTCGGCTTGGTGGTCAGGTAGACAACCTCCAGAGTGGGCGCGAACTTGTTGTTCGCTTCGTTGCTGACGATGATAGCCGGGCGGCCACTGTACTGCTGGCTGCCGGTTTCGTTGTCTTCGGGCAGGATGTGGTAAATCTCACCACGGTGAAAACATCCGTTCATAGGGATTCTCATTTCTCTCAGTGCAAGATGTAGCTCTTGCCGTTGTAGGTGATGATGTACTGGCCGTAGACGCGGCCATCTTCACGGCGAATTGCGTGGCGGACATTGAGCTTCGCACGGTTCGGATGCTTGATTCCTGCAATACGACAGATGTACCGTTCGGCAATCTTGGCAACTCCGTTGACCATCACGGTGGGGCGAGTAGACATATAAATTGCGGCGGCGCGGTCAGACCGGGTTTTGGTGGCGGCTTCTGCATCATCTCTAGTTCCATAGAAGGATTCGCCGTGATGCTTCCCTCCGCGAACGTTTCCAACGCAGAAGAACTTGTGCCGTTCTACGACACGAAGACGGTTGTTCCAAATCGAAACAAACATGGAAGGCTGTGCATCGGGAGTAGCTTCATTTGCACCTCCAACGATAAGCTCATAGCCTTCGTTGTAGAAATCGTCATCTTTGAAAAAACTCTGGAGCACGATTCGGATGACCACGCTGCCATTAGTCAGATCGAGATGAGCAACTTCGCCGCTGCTCGGCCCCATGGTGGCGGTGTTGATGTGGTAGCCGTGGTCGAGATAGCTTTTTGCAATCTCAGTGAACTGGCGGTTGATGTCTGCGAACTTCATGTAACTTCCTCCTGTCAGTAGCAGTTGTGGGCGGTGTTGACGATGTTGCGGAACATCATCTTGATGGCTTCATCAATGGGGGTGTTCAGGCGAGGAAGACCTACGAACTCAACCATCTCAACGTTGAGCGTGTCTCCGTGCTCGTCCTTCGCATAAATCAAGCAGCCATCGCCGTCCTCGACAAGCTCAATCGTAAAGCACGGCTTATGGCCTTCGTACTCCAGATAGCTCCAGAAAATGCTGGCCTTGGTCTTGCTGAGAGCTTTTAGTGACCAGTGCCAGTTGGCATCATTTTTGTTTGCCTCGGAAACCAAACGGCGAATGAGGCCCTTATGCTCACGCAGGTCAAACATATTCACGCCTCCTCAAAGTCCACTTCATCGTCGGGCACGTCGGCATCGGAATCATCGTGCTCGCACTCGCTGAAGCTGTACTCGTCGATGTTGCCGAACGTATAGCCGCTGTCGTTGTTCAGGTAGATGGGCAGGTCGCCATCGAACTGGCTCAGGAACTCGATCATCTCGGAAACGGTCATCGTTTCGCCGCACTGGTCAGGGTCATAGCCGTTCCGACGGCCTTCAATGTACAGAACGCTCATTTTGCCGTCCTCCTTATCAGCCAAAGTATTTGCTTGCAAACTGGGCCTTGCTGAGCGTCTTCATGTCGTAGACATACTCAACAGCAGACGCTACGTCCATGTCTGCGCCGGTGACGAGCTCCTTTACCAGACAAGTGAAGTTGTGCTCGCGGATATAGGACTTCATAGCTTCGATATTTTTCATTGCAATTTCCTCCTATTTTTTACGGTGGTATGTTGTTTTCTGTAATTATATTATCGCACAGGGGGCTTGCTTTTGTCAATCGAAAAAATCTACGGTTTTACATATTTTTTTACCATTACAGTAAATACAGTCAACGTGTGAGATAATCGCACGATGACTGTATATCGTTATGCTTCCGATGCCTTTTTCTTGAAGATTCGTTCAAGGCGGTGTAGATTGGCGTAGGCAATGGCATCAGCAGATGCGCGACGAAGCCTGTCCAGAATGGCTTCATCCTTCCTCAGATTACGGACGTACTCCTCCGGCGGGTTTCTGAGGTCTTCCTGCTCAGACAGGATGACCTCGTTCGCATGGCGGCAGAACTCAACGACCTGCCAAATCTTGTTGACATCCTCGCCGGAGTCCTCGTCAGTGCTCTGGTTGTCGTGGATGCGCAGGACTTCGCAGTCGAGCCTGTCGTCAAATCGGTGGAGTAGACAGAAATCAGAGCCTTCGAGATAGCCAAGCATGATCTCGGCCTCGATTGGCTTCAATTTCAGGCCATAGCTCTCGTCGGCGATTGCAATAAGCAGTTCGGGCGTTTTTACGATGTCCATGTTCATTTTTCCTCCGGCGGCTTGGGCAGCGGCATCCAGAACGGAACGTCCATAGGGTGAAAAATTGCATTCTCCCAATATGTGATGTCAACGTGCTTGACCGCGGCTCCCCAAACAATGATTCTTCCGAGTCTGTCAGCATCCGTTTCTGTCGGCGGGTCATACTTGGAATTTCTCCAGCATTGACCGGCCACTTCCTGCGGGGTAGCTTCTGGCTGGGTGTCGATATAGTTCTCCACATCCCGTAATGTGTGGATATGGCCTACCTTCATACCCATGCGCAGGAACTCTTTCAGCATCTCAGCTTCAAGATACCGTTTCTTACTCATAAGGCATCGTCATCCTCTGCCTCAGCAACGTAGCACCAGCTCTGGGGCGGCTTGCTCAAACAGCAGCCATTGATTGCGCAGGTCGGCGGGAGCATATAGCTTCCAGACGGCTGATAATGCTCGCAGCTCTCATTTCCACAGACATCGGTTCCGTTCATGCCATGAAAGTCATGCCTAGAAAAGCCGGACAAGGACTTGGGCTGGTCATAAATCTTCAGGTCGGAGATGTGCCACGCATACAAATCTTTACGGTCCATAAAAGATGTAGCTTTTCTCCAGCCGGCATATTCTTTGACTTGTTCCAAGGACAGGCAGCTACCAGCAGTTACGTCTTCGATGTCTTCCTTGACCAGCCACGACTTGCCAAAGTAAAAGCGTATCTTGTCGCAAGTAAACTCGCCGATGACGTTTCCGACAGGCTTTGTGCAATAGATATAACACTTGAATGGCATTTTCAAACTAGGGCGATTTTTGCGGATTTCAACGGTCTTTTCGCCGTTAAGAATCTTCTCGCACCACTCCGGTCGGATGCTCAAAAGGATAGCTCTTTTGGGGAGTCGCATTTTTGTACCTCCTGAATCATATAGAGCGTATTATACAGACCTCTGCAATATCGGCAAGCCTCATCATAAGAATCATAATACGAAACGCTTTCATGGTCAGTTCCAATGTCCTCGCGGACTAGGAATCTATTTTTTTTCATTTTATCAGGTCTCCTTTCCAAAATCCAACCGGGGCCGGATGCTCCATCCAGTGAGTGATGCGTGTACCGGATGCACCGCTGAAATCGGTCGGGTCGAGTAGAGCGTTTATCACCATCGAGCCGCCAAAGCCGTCATACACTGTGAAAGTTTTCTGCTCCGGGTTATAGAGGGCAGCAGCGGTGAACTCTTCTTCATTCAAGTCGGGTTCTGGCTGGTTCCAAGGGCCTGTCCAGCCCTCGCTCAACCGAATGATATTCACGATGCAGCAGGCAAATGGTTAGTCCTCGTCCACCTCAGGCAGCTTAGGAAGCGGTATCCAGATGGGGTATTGGTCAGGAAATTGTGCGACCGTATCAAAGTCCCACGTTTCGACCGCGCCTTCAAAGGCACCGCACTTCTCTACGGCAAGAACTTTACCGTGCTCATCGGCATCTTCCTCGGTGGGAGGAGTCACATCGGTATTCCTCCAATGCAGACGGTTCGCCAAATTGAGCAGAGCGACGGCCTCGTTCATCTCATGCTCATTCTCACAGTGAATGGTCACATCGAACTCGCTGTTGTACGCATGGGCTTTACCGTCCTCGCCAAACCAAATGCAGATTTCATCAGCCATTTCCGTCGCCACCTTTCGCCTGACGCTTGAACTCGGAGGCATCAACGACAATGCTGTCGGTACGGCTGTAAATGGTGTCGGCAAGTGCCTTTCCGTTGGGGCCAAGCATAGACTCAAGCGCATTGACGGCAACCTTCATGGCTACAATAACGAACGGCAAGTCGTCAAACGGATAGCTCTGGGCAAACTCAAGAGCACCATTGCCCATTTCGGCAAGAGCGCGGCCAATGACGTCGTGCGCCTCATCGCTTTTGCCAGCCAGAATTGCAAACTGCACCTGCGTGTTGTAGGGGACTTTCTTCTTGTTCATAGTCTCAAACCTCCATTAAAGATACTGTGCCATGTGTTCCTCGAATCTGTCGCGGTAGCCATTGCACAGGTGAATCAGCCATTCGGACGAGAGTGCGAAAAACAGATGCCCGATAATAGCTTCGTATACGGCGGATGACACGACCAAATCATGGTGGATGCAGTAGGCGGTCCAGAGGGCATAGAGCTGCTGTCTATTCTTCTCGCAGGTCGGGTCGTTGTCCTTCGTGAATGCTACGATGGCGCAGTATTCGGCGTTTTCATCCATTCAGATCACCTCCAATATTAGGCGAGCCATACGCCCATCACATCATCGAACTTCGGATAGTAGTTGCGGCACAACTCGCGCCGCTGCTCCAGCGAGAGAGCATTGAACAGGTCAATCAGGACAGCATCGTACATCGCGGTATCGACATCGAGGTCGTTGTGCATACAGTAGACGGTCCACAATGCAAGAAGTTGGTTCCGGCAGGAATCGAGGCCAAAATCGGTCGTGTCGTCCTTGACATAATCAATGAGGAACTGCCATTCGGATTTCTCATTCATCCAAATCACCTCCAATCTTGTAGGTCTTGCTCTGCTCCTTGCCGGTCCCTTTTCGGTATTCGGCAATCCAGACGGTCTTCCCGCTCCTGTAATGCCGGAAGTGACCGCGAACAGTGAAGGAGCAGCTTGGGCTTGCGTGGTGGCCTTTGGGAGCCACAGAGAGCCGCTTTCCAGACGAGTGAAGGATGTAAGTAGTGCCGACAGGATTCCACCTTGTAGAGCGTTTGTGGCCGGTGTGAGCTTTCGGCTCGTTCTCCACTTCGGTGGCGGCGGGAGTTTCAGATGCTCCGTAGGCCATCAGAGCCATCAAGGAGCCGTACACGGTCAAAGCTCCATGTTCTGTTTCGGCAGGGTTGCAGTCAGCAGAGAGCGTACTCACTTTCTTCTTCCACAGGCCGTTGCCAAGCGGAGCGAAGACAACGTGTCCGAGCTTCCGGCTGGGGCTATCGAGGTAAAGTTTCAGCTTCTTGTCGAAGCGGAAACACTTGATGGAGATGCCGCTCTCGACAATCTGGATTTTTACCTCTCGCAGAGGAACCGGCATCGAACGAACCAAATCGTTGTGTTCATCTCGCCATGCGAGGAGCTTTTCGATGTCCGCTGCCGTGACAACGATTCTGTCCATCATCGTGCATCCCTCCCAACAAAGATACCGGCGTAGAGCTTGTCGCCGATCAGGTAGTGGTAGAACTCATGGCCTTTCGGAATGGCCTTCGGCGCAATTCCTGCTGGACGCAGGACGAGCGAATGACCAGCAACGTGGATAACGTACTCACCGTTCGGGACGAGATCGGCCATCCATGTTTCGATAGGCGTTGCGGACGCAAGCCCCCGGCCAAAGCAGCAAATCGCGGTGGTCGGTTCCATGCTCATCGTGAACATGGAGAGCTGTTCGTAACTTCCCATAATCACACCCACGCTGGAACGACAGGCGATTCGGGCAAATTGAACAGCCAGTCGATCACTTCCTGCGGAACTTCTTCGGTCTGCCATGCGTGGCCATACTGGTAGCCGCAGACCGGGCAGGGCTTACCGAGGATGCCATCGGGGTGCTCATCGGGGTGGAGCCAGCCGAGGGTCTTCGTCTCGGTCGCGCCGGTCATTCCGGGATAGAGCGATTTCTTCGGCTCATAGTACAGAGCTACATCACCAGAGATTTCGTGCGGTAGGGTGATGCTGTACGGCAGTTTGGCAACCTCGATCTGGTCATCGCTAAGAGCTGCGGTCATGCCATCGCAGAGCATCTTCCACGAGCTTTTCTTCATGGATTCCTGCCGCCGGAGGGTTTTGCTGTTCAGCCGATAGTGGTACAGAGTGACAGGCGTGACGGCCAGCTTGTCCCAGCCGAGCTCCTTCTGGTGCTTGCAGTACGGACGCATATCGTTCAAATGCCACTCGTCCCAGATGGAGCAGAACTTGTCGAGCATTTCCTGCGTCCATTCATCGCAGGGGCGGCCTTCGCGGATTTCATCAACGCACTGACCAGCACCGCCACGACAGTCGCCGCTGCGCAGAGGACCGATAACGCCGGTGATGCTGAGTCTGCCATTCTCAAACTGGATTTCGCAGAATGCCCGCGCAGTCGCTTCATTTCCTCTGCAGGTGTAGACCTTGCAGAAACACGGACTAACAACCTTTTTCATATCACTCTCTCCCCTTTCGTGCTTCTTCGGCAATCTTGTCGAGGTTGCGATCAAGCAGCTCGTTCATGTCCTCTATGCGTTGGAGAACTATACTGTGCACCATCTCGCGGATGGTTCGGTCGTTTATAGCTCTTGCCGAACAGTGAACGTGGAGAATAACATCTTTGAACGTAATGGAATCGAGCAAATCATCATCTTCGTCCAAGTCAATTCCAAGCTTAAACGGAGCGTAAGTTCCGTTCTTAACATCATTCAGCGCGTTGGCAAGCTCTTGAAGCATTTTCTTGATGGCCTCGGCATCATCAACCAGCTCGCGGACGGTGGAGGGACAGCCTTCCTCCCCGCGATGCTCGACCCACAGCTCAACGTGTTCGTCAGGGTCAAAGTCGCGGGCGTACTCAATAACGCCTTTGGGAAAGTCTGCGGTGTCAGTATAGAAAACAAAATCTTCGCCAGCAGGAGATGCCTGCTGGAGTTCAACGCCGGTGTCGTTCATGTCGCCAAGGATGTTCCAGCCAAGGCTCTCGATAACGTCAATGTACTTCTGCTCAATCATGGTCTTCGTTCCTCTCACACGGATGCGCAGAACTCGCCGAGCTTGCGCCACAGGTTGAACGTGTTCATGGTCATACGGATGGTGCCGGACAAGCCCCGGCCGCAGGTCCACTCAAAGGACTGCCGGAACAGCCGGCCAGCAGCCTTCTTCTCGACCTCGGTGAAGTCGAGCTGCCAAGCACGGCGACGGCGGCCGGTGTTCCATGTGCAGCCGTACCGAACCATGCAGATGAGGTCGTAAGGGATGCTCGCCCGCACTTCTTCAGGCGTAAGAGAAACGTAGAGCTTTGCCATATCAAATTCCTCCTCAGTCTCCGATGCTCAAGTATTCGGAGTAAACGATGCCATCTTCCTCGCAGTAGTAATAGCTGCGGTCGCCGTAGGCTTCCTGATCGAGAAAGATGAAAACAAGTTTCTTGCCGCTCCGCGCGGCATCAATGGCGGTCGGGAGAGATTTGTACTTGTGCGTCTTCAGAAACTCAAGGAGAGCTTCTTTCGACGGAAGTACGGAGTTCGAGGCGTTGTCGTCCATATCAATTCCTCCATTTTCAAAGTCCAAAATCGTTTTTACAGGTAACGAGGTTGTTGATTTTGGTAACTTTATCTTCGCACAGATGCCGACCGTTTGACAAGCAAATGGTCTATGATTTCACAGATTATTTTTCGCAGGGTCGAGCTTTTCCACTTCCCCGCTCTCCCGGTCGATGACAGCAACATCGTAGCCAAGTGCGTCAGCGTACTTGCAGAAACGCTCCACCTTGATGTCGTCCATGCGCCGGAGCTGCTGGTTAATCTGGCGAGGATTCTCATTCAGACTGGCAGCCACGGTTTTCTGCCGGAGCTTCTTTTTCTTCATGCAGCGGCAGATGGTATCGGCGGCAACGCCCATGATCTCACCTTCCTTCTCAGCAAAATACCAGCTCGCCGAACAGGGCGTACTGGATGATTGCGTCGGCGCACAGAGCATCAATTTGGCCGCAGTCAACGGAACCATCGGAGTAGTCGATTGCGTCATAGCTGTCTCCGTCGTTCTCGACCCACAGCTTGAAGCCGGCAAGGAACTTGTCACGGTCGAGCATATAGCAGGTCTTGTCATCCTCAAACGGCTCGTCAAGCCAGACCGCGAGCTTCCCTCCGCGAGAAATTTGCTCGCTGGCATACTCACCGAGGTAGTCCCCCTGCACGACAACGCGCCTGCACCAGTAGTTGATGCCGCCTTCGAGAGCGGACACCATGATGTCGTCGATGTCCTGCTGGGTCAGGACAGCGCTAACCTGCACAAAAACCTCAAATTTCTTTTCAGACATTTCACTCTTTCCTTTCGATTTCAAAAAGCATTTCAGCTTTCGCTTAAACATTCGGGTCAAAAAGCAAATTCTCATAACGGCCATTCAATCTATCGCGGTACTTCCCATTCGGGACCATGTAGTTGTTGGGAACTTCAGGCGGCAAAGGTCGCTCGTCTTGCAGGTCCATTCCGGCATCAAACATGGAGAGCTGCACGTTCTTACTGGTGCGTTCCCGCAGGAATCGGTAGAAGTAGATGATGTGGTTCCTGACGAGGTTCAGGTTCACGCCATCTGGCCACGCAGGGTCGGAGCAGCCATTTTTCTTAATGTCATCCCATCGCAGGTACGCGGCATCAAGCTGCGCCCTAAGCTGGGATTCGTTCATCTCCTCGATGGGAACGTACTTGCTCACGTTCGCACCTCCTTGCGGAGTTCTTCAGCGGCGACATCGGCGGTAAATCGGTCAACGCCGAGCTTTTCCAGCCGCCGGTAGGCCACCTCCTTCTCCTTCGGGGTCTTTGCCCGGATGAGGTCGGTAATCAGGTCGCTCAGCATAAGCCAGCCTCCTCTCTCGTGATGATTCCGTGCGTCCACGGCCCAGTGTAGATGCCAATGCTTGGGAACAGCCACAGCAGAATCTTCTTCATGGCATCGAGGTAGATGCGGTACAAAGCATTCTGCGAGTTCAGGTCGAGATCGGAGTCGGTGTCTTTCTGAATCAGCTCGACAGCGGTGGACCATTCATTGTCCTCAACGGCAACGTAGAACAGTGGGCTTTCGAGAATCGCTCGCCGAGTCCTTGAAATATTCTCGTTCGTTTTGCTGAAATCAGGAAACCGATTCACGAAGTCATCGGAGAACGATCGCAGGTCATAATCTTCCTCATCGACGCTTTCGCACTCATCGTACTCCCAGCCCTTTTCTTCGGGAGAATCGGTGCCGAACCAGTAGCGGAGCTTGCGGTCATCCATGTCGTCATCGGCGGCATTGACCTTCCGATAAACAGCCGTGTAGTCATTGTCGATGTAGAACACCCCTTCGTAGGGGCCATCAGGGTGAACATTTCCACGTCCCATAGATCAACCCTCCGCATCTTCAAGGAATGTGATTGCGTTTTCTACCCTCAAAGATGCAGATTCGAGCATATCGACCGCATTCTCCGCAATCTCATACCGCTTGGTTCCATGCAAGCTCTCAGGGATGTTCTCAAAGGCTCCATGCTCCTCCTCGTAAAGCTCATCAATCTGGCTCTTCAGCTCATTCAGAGCATCAGCGATTTTGCAGATGCGCTTGCGCCGTGCGTTATTCATATCTAACTTCCTCCTCTCAGAAAACAGTGCAGATGACGAACAGGACGAGTGCGAGGTCCAGAGCCGCGATGCCGACGGTCTTGAGGGCCGAGATCAGGCGGGTGCGGTCTGCATCCTGCTGACGGCGGGCTGCACGGCGACGCTGCTGCTCGCGGCTGTCGAGGAGCCGGATGAAGCAAGCCTCATCGTTGGCGTTAAAGGCGGGCGCGTTATTGGTGTTCAACATACTTTTTTCCTCCAAAAATCTGTTGTTTGATAGATTGTAACTTTATTCTAGCTGGAATTTTCCAATTTGTCAACCGATTTTTCCAGCTATGTTGAAAATTTGCTGGAGCTTTCCAGTTTACCCGGGAACTTTTCGAGAATTACCCGGGAAGACCTTGGCGACAAGCTCCTGCATCGCGCCGCATCCACCAGCGATGTTCACGAGCTTCTTGTACTTCGAGATTTCTTCGAGGTACAGCTCACAGGCGGTGCGGTTCAGGCGGTAGAAGGTCGTCTTCTTGTGCTGGGAGTTGAAACCGCGCACGAGCTGGAAGTTCTTCCGGGTCTCGCTGTCGAGGTACGGCATGATGCGCTCATCAATGCGCCGCACAACCTTGAAGTTGCTGGTGCTGAACAGTTCGGCAATCTGCTTCGTGGTGATGCAGCCAGCAACAGGCTTGTCAACGCACCTGTCATCCTCGACATCGCGCAGAAGCGGCGCAGAGGACGCAGGAGCGGGCTTTGCCGGTTCGGGCTGGAGTTTCCTTGTCGGAGGCTCGGAGGCGCGTTCTGGGGCTTCTGCTGGCGGCTCAGGCGCACCATGCAGGAACATCATAACAGCCCAGCGGAAACCGGCGATGAATCCGCTCTCCTCATACTCCACAGCAAAATCCATTGCCTTTTCGAGCAGGGCGTTCTGGACGGTGTTGCTGCTCCGGGTCTCGTTCTCGACGTAATCGGCGAAGACATCGTAGTCACGGACTGCGGCGGCGGTGTGCCGTTCCTTGCAGTTCGTGGAATCAACGTAGTCGCAGAACATCCTGCTGATGGCCTGATCGCTGTACACGGGCAGCGCCATCGGGCTCTGGTTGGTCATAGGGCATCATCTCCTTACTGAATCTGGTCGTACCATGCAGTCAGGCCAGCCTTGGTCAGCTCCTGCTCCTTGGCAATGGCGGCATCCTCAGACTGCGTGATGAGGCAAACGGTGCACAGCGGCTCGCCATCGAGGGGCGAAACGCCGGTCTGGTAGTAGACGGCATACAGTGCCATGTAAATCTCTCCTTTCAGCGGGACCACTTCGTGTTGTAGAAGCGGAATGCGTAAACCTTGCGGTAACGACGAATCTCAGCGTAGAAGCCATTGAACTCCTCAAGCTGTTCATCGGCATACCGTTTCATGTATGGCAGGTAGTTGCTCTCAAAGATGGTCTTGCCATCAAGAACGAGCGAATACGGCATTTTGTGGGCCATCAGACGTTCACCTCCCCCGGCACATTCAGGCAGATGTAGAAGCGGCCATCGAGGTCATCGACTTCCCAGAACCAGCCGCCGGTGTACTTGTCATCCACCATTTCCTTGTCCTTGCAGATGCCGTTCAGCATCGCTTCGTAGATGGTGGAGTCCCAGCCCTCAAACCGAGGGTCGCTGCCGAGGACGTTGAAGAAGCGACGGAACGCGGTCTGCCAGCGGCGGCAGTCGGTGATGAGGTCGGAGCAGACATAGCCGTTCGGCTTGCCGACAATGCAGATCAGGTCAACGTCCTGACGGTGTGGGTCGCGCTCGTAATGGTCGAAATCGACGTATTCTTTAACTTTCATCGTGAACCTCTTGATTTCTCCTGCCGGCCTTGTTAAAATTAAAAAGCGGACTAGGAGGGCAGGTCTCCTAGTCGCTTCCAGAGCTTAGGCTTTCATTCTTGCTGGGATGGGGAGCCTAGGCTCTTATTTTTTCTCCGGGGTTTTGGGTGCGGGGGTCTTGTCTTGTGCTATGTACTTCAGGCAGTCCAGAACATCGTCTGCCGTGTGGCCGTGGCTTTTCAGCCAGTCGGACAACCTATCCATTTCCTTTGCGCTCATGCTATCAGCTTCTTTCATTTTTCATACACCTCCTGCCTAGATGTTGAGCGGTCAAGCCGTTTTGGGCGGCCAGCGCGCTCTGTGCGGAATTGCCATGCAGTTACCTCCTCAGTGGATTTTTGGTGTTGTTTTGGTAACTTTATTATCGCACAAGTTCATTCATTTGACAAGCGAAAATCTACGATTTGACGTATTTTTTGCAAGAAAATGAGCGCACCTACCACACTCGGCGGGTGCGCTCTGTTCTTATTCTTCGCAGGTGTACTCGTCATTTTCCCTGCTGGACATACCGGCAAGGAAGACGCGGTGCTTGCCGTGCTGGTCGCGTACCCAGTCGCCGCCCATGAAGCAGAGAGTCTGCATCAAGCCCTGATAGCAAGCCTCACTGGAAAGCCGCTGCTGATCGTTCAGCTTGGGGTTGTGCATCATCGCCCACTGGGTATCCATAGAGAGCGCGGTGGTGCTCAGGCCGTTGCGAATCTGCTCAACATACGCTTTATTCATATATTCGTTCCTCCGTTAAACGTGTCGTATGTAGTTACCGCTCGATGAAGCTCTCAAGCTCATCGGCGTACTCGTCGAAGTTCCACTTGCGGAACCACTCGATGTAGCCGTCGTACTCCTTCTTGAGATCGGGGTCGTTCTCGTAAGTACCATACTCGGCGATGTCGCCCAAGTCGCCGACGATCATGTTGGCGAACTCCATGTGACCAGCGAGAATCTGAGCGCGGACGTAAGCGTCGATGAGGTCGCCGATTTCCTTCCACTCAGGGGAGTAGATGGAAAATTCGTTGCGGCGGGCGAGCAGTTCGCGGTAAGTAGTCATAGCATTTTCCTCCATTTTCTTTCGTAGGTGTGTTGTTTTTGTATTTATATCTTCGCACAGGTGGCGGGCTTTTGTCAACCGAAAAATCTACGTTTTTACAGATTTTTTTGCTAAATCTGTTGACCTCGTTACCTCCAGCGTTTATACTGAAGGCAAACAAAGAGGCGGCAATGATGCTGCCGGAGAGGAGAATACTATGACAACGGAGCAGCTTATCAAGGTGGCACTCAGCTATGCCGGCATGACGCAGGCGGAGCTGGCAGACAAGATCGGGATGAACAAGTCAAACTTCAACGCCCGCATGAAGCGCGAATCGTTCAGCCGGATAGAGATGGAGCAGATTGCCAAGGCATTGGGGATGGAGTTCGTTTACACATTCAAGATGCCGGACGGCAAAACAATTTGACCCGATTGACCCAGTTCATTTGACAATATATAACTAATATACTTTTTCTCTTATTCTTTATGGTCACGGACGTTCCATTGGACTGTCCGCGTGACATTTGACCCTAAATGCGTGGAACTACGGATTTTTCCAACAGAAGTCCATGAAAAATGCAACATTTTCGTCGGGTCAAATTTTGGGTCAAAAAGTGCGTCCGAATTTTGTCCGCGTGACCGTCCTTGTGACCGTCCGCGTGACATTTGACCCTAAATCCTCGGAATCACAGATTTTTCGGCTGGTTCACTGCGTCCGCGTGACGTCACGCGGACGGTCCAATGGACGCGGTTGGCCAGCCGTTTTGAGCATCACAAAATCAAAACTGGAGGAACAAAATCATGGGGCAAACCAATATCAGGTACACAGATGAGAGCATCAATACGGCATTTAGTGCCTTCTACGTCATCCCGGAATACCAGCGCGAGTACGTCTGGGAGAAAACGCAGGTCAAGCAGCTTATGGAGGACCTGCTGGATGCCTACACAAGCGACAAGAACAAGGCGTACTTCCTTGGCACGATCGTAACGTGCAGTGCCAATGGCAATTTCGAGTTGGTGGATGGGCAGCAGCGGTTGACCACGTTCTTTATCATCCTCTGTATCGTGAAGAAGCTGTACGCGGAGTACGGCATCCCGACAGCATCCATCGACCAGCTCATCTGCGGAACGAGCCTCAATCAGTACGGCGTTCCTGTCACGCGGTATCGGCTGGAGCTTCAGCACCAGAACGTCACAAACTGCCTTGAGCTGATTGCAAAGGGCGAGCCTAGGCCGAGCGATGTTTCAAAAACAGGAGGCCGCCTTTTCGATGCAGCGGAAACCGTCGAGCAGTTCATGCGGGATAATTTCGCCGACATCACAGCCTTCGGTCCGTTCGCGGCATTTCTGCTGTACAAGTCCAGCTTCGTGCGTATCGACACGCAGAACGTGGTGGACGCGCTGAAAATGTTCGAGACAATCAACGAGCGCGGCAAGAACCTCGACCCAATCGACCTGCTGAAGAATATGCTGTTCACAAACGTGCAGCCGAACCAGTTCGCTGCGCTGAACACAGAATGGAAATCGGTCATCAACGAGCTGGAACGAATCGACGAGAAGCCGCTGCGCTTCCTGCGCTACTTCATCATGGCCAAGTACGACGTTTCAAAAGAGCCGAACGGCGTTCTCCGTGAAGACCGTATCTTCGCATGGCTCAAAGCAAACAAGAGCCAGTGTCCATACGCCTCAGCTCCGTTCAAATTTGTCCAAACAATGAAGGATTCTGCCATTTTCTATGCAAATTGCAAGAAGCCTGCAAATTCAGTCGGGGGGGGGGTACGAAGCCTAAAAAATATTCCCATGCTGGCTGGCCTCTCCTACCGCCTGCATTTGATGCTTTTGCTGGCGGCCTCCAATATGGAGCCTGCCGTTCTTGACCGCTTCGAGGTGCTGGTAGAGTCCATCGTTTACTACACGGTCATCAACCGGGTAACGACAAACGATACCGAGCGCGTCTTCGTCAAGTGGTGCGGTCAGGTTCGGGGTATCAAAACAGCAGATGAGCTGGACACGTTCATCAGCACCGCAGTCCTGCCGGAAGTCACGCGCTGGAAAACGGACAACGAGGCAAACTTCATGCGGCTGGGCCTGAACAGTATGCAGCAGTACAGAGTCAAGTTCATCATGGCAAAGCTCTCTGCCTATGTGAACGGCCTCCGCACAGGCAACGGCATGACGGACGAGCCGACCATCGAGGAGCTGGCGCGGCTGATTCCGTGGTCGTTCGAGATCGAGCACATCATGCCGCAGACCTGTGCGGACAAGGCGCAGTACGGCGTGGATGAGGATGAGTTTTCCATCATCGTAAACCGCCTTGGCAACCTCACGCTGCTGGAAAGCACCATCAACCGCTCGATTCACAATAGCACCTATCAGGACAAATGCGTGGATTACAGGCAATCCACGGTGTACCTTACATCCTCACTGCCGGAGCTGGTGGACGTTGGCAAAAACAACGCCATCACTAAGGCCAACGAGAAGCTGAAGGCGTGGCCGGAATGGAACAAAACCTCCATCATGGAGCGTCAGTCCATGCTGTACAAGCTGAGCGAGGAAATCTGGATGAGTGATGCCATCTGGAATCCGAAGAAATCTGCATAAACAAAAAAGACCCCCTCCGGCCATATAGGTCAGAGGGGGTCGTGCTATGTCAGGGGCAAAACGATTTTGTTGAGGTCAACAAAATGGTGGCATCAACAAATCATCAGAAGCCGTTATGCTTCATGCGGTCGTAGGTCTTATCGGCCTCCATCGCGGCCTGAGTGAAGCTGTTGTTGTACCACCAGTTGATGAGAGCGGTGACAGTGGTGATGCCGGTGGTCACCAACTGTTCCACGGTGGAGCTCTCGATGGGCAGCGGGGACTTGCCGAATGCGCTGAGAATCTGGTTTGCCAGAGCCAGCAGCAGTGCGGCAGTGCGAGCGATGGTGGCGGCGGTAATCTTGTTGGTGTACTTCATGGTATTATTCCTTTCTCAAATCAGTTGTCGTGAATAGGCAGGGCCTTGGCTCGGTTAAAAAGTTCCGTCCCGGTCCCATTTCCGCCTAAAGCGTGGTAGCTTCGGTAGAGGTATTCGAGGTTTTTCAGGCCAGCCATGTCGATATACCCCTGCTGGATATAATGCTGGCAAGCCTGATAAATGCGGTCGTGCAGAATCGCCAGTACGCCGTCGAGCAGAGCTTTGTACTTGATGGCCACCGCGATGACAGCAGTACCGAGAAGCCCAAACGCCCACTCAGCCCAATACTGGATGATGAAATCCCACATCGGTATCACCTCCCCTCTCACAGATACTTGCTTGCGCCAGACAGCGCGGTCCAGCTCTTAGGACCGCAGATGCCATCGGGCACGAGGCCGTGCTTCTGCTGGGCGAGCATCAGAGCCTTGGTCGTACCAGAGCCAAAGATGCCGTCAGCGTTGACCTTCAGGAGCTTCTGGAGCATGATGGTCGCGCTACGATTTGCAGCTCCAGAACACCCTTGTTTGATGGTCGGGAGAATGAATGCGTTGTAGCTGGTGCTGGGGTACTGCCCCGGCGTGGTGCAGAGCCATGTGGCCTTGCCGCCCCGCGTGTCGGTGTGGACGAACGCACCCTTGCTGTGCCAGTAGATGCCGATGCCGCCAAACCAGGCTTTCTGGGCCAGAATGCCAAGGCAGACAGGGTTGACGGAGCGGTCTTCCGTTCTCCAGTCGGCAGCAATGCCGTACAGATGACGGCTCTGCTTGCTGCCGCCAACTTTCTTGCTGGCGTTGTGGCTGACACAGCGGTAGCCGCTGGTGATACGGATTTTCTTGCCGAGCTTGTCCAGGATGCCCTGAATCTTATCGGCAAGCTCCTGCTCGATCATCTGCGAGTTGCACCCACAAGGGCAAGCGAACTCGCTGCGTGTGAAGTTCTCGGTCAGGGCGGTCTTATCGCCGCTCTTGAATGTGACAATACTCACCTTGAGCCTCCTGTATCTGACTCACCGCAGAGCGAACGGCGAGCTTTCTTCGGATTCGGCCAAACGCTCTGCTTCGTCCATGATGGCATCGGTCACATCATCCTTGCCGCGCTCATACGACTTCCAGATGAGGTGATTATGGAGGTTTAACACCTTCTCCTCGTTCTCCTTGGTGCGCTGGAGGCCGAGAATGCCGTAGGCTGCCATTTCGAGCAGGTCGTGGCTGTAATACTCGCCCTTACGCATCGGCTTTGAGAAGGGCTTTAACGGCGGCCTGATAACGCTCAGGCACGTCGTCAATCGTGATCTTGTGCAGCTTAATCTGCATCGCATAGAACTTAGCCATTGAAAATCACCTCCGCAAGCTCCATAAAAGCGTTCTCCAGCGTGTCCACGCGCTCGGTGAGGGTCGGCTCATCGTTGCGCTTGGCTTCGTTGTCATCGGCCTCCTGCTGGGTCTTGCCGCTGGCGATGTCCCACCAGTAGTCGAACTTGGCAGACACCTCATCAGCGGTCACTTCGCCGCGATAGCGGTACTGGACCTCCTCGCAGGAGAACGCAGTGGACTCCTGCTCGACGGAGTTGCCGTCGTCATCGGTGACGGTGTTGGTCAGGGTGCACTCCTTGATGTCACGGCGCAGAATGATGTCCGTGCCAGTGCTGACAGGATGCACTTCAACAGCCAGAGGCTGCAACGAGTAGAATTCTTTGCTCATTTTTCACATACTCCTTTCGACCATGTGTACTAACGCTCTGACGAGCGAGCTTCAATAACGGATAAAAGCGATATGCTACGGCGAACTTCACACTATCGGAGAACTTCACCCAGCCCTTGTAGGCCGTGATGCGGCAAGCTCTCCACCACGGCAGATAGCCAAGCCGCTTGATGTCATTCCATGCTCGCAGGACTTGCTTGCGGATGCGTAGGAAAATGCGGCCTCGGATGATGGTGTAGGTTCTGCGAATAACAAAGCCCATCATGTCCACGCCCTCGGTACGTCGGTGGCTGCCAGCGGCTCTCTCGCAGTGAACGGCTTTCTCCTCCTCGAACGTGTCAGGCCGGTAAATCTGCCACGCAGGTTTGATGTTGATGCCGAGGTGGTCCTTAGCCCACTTGGTCGATTTTCGTATGACCTTGACGAGCTGCGAATAGAATCCGAACAAAGAAAAATCGTCCGCATAGCAGACGATTGCTTTGACGTATGCAGTTCGCACTCCACGGCGGCATTGAGCAAGGCTCAGAGCGTACCGCAGGACATAGGACATGACGTAGTTGAACAGCCATGTGGAGAGGTAGCTGCCAATGCACAAGTGACCACCGGGGTAATTATCCATCAATGCGCCAACGAACCAGAGCAAGGGCTTATTCTTGCGGATGTCTCGGTGGAGCAGATTCATGGAACACTCGACGGTGACGGACGGATATGCTTTCCTGACATCGCCTTTCGCCACGGTGATTTTGCATTTCAGCTTGATGCGGAGAATACGTTCGATCTTCCTCTTGCCGAGGACTTGGCCGCGTCCGGGGATACTGCCGTATTGAACAGGGAGCAGTTTGGCGCGGAACAGGGGCATCAACGCTTCAACAGCGATGTACTCCAAGACCTGCTGCTTCGGGCTTTCTTGGCAGATGTCACGGAGCTTCTGCGTCAGGCCGTCAACGCGCTGAAAACAGCGGATGGGCTTCAGACTGAGGTTTCGCTCGTTGATGCAGGATGTGAGGTAGTCGTTGTAGGCGGCGATGGCCGCATTGGTTTTAGGCCGGTCATTGTGCTTGTCCAGCCGCTCAAAAGCAATCTCGCTTTTCTTTATCAGGCCAGTATGAATCAGTTCGCGCTGGAAGTCGTTCCGTTTCAACTTGCCCTTGAATGCTTTAACGGTAGCAGGAAGATTGAATGCTGCGGAGTCAATGTTCACCTCCGCTGGTTTGCATCTAGTGATCGTACTTTGCTACCTTCTTTCTGTATATCATCTGGTTACTATCGGTGGTCTTCCCTTTCAGTACCAACCTCCGCCGGTTTCAAGCAATTTTCGCACATAAGCGAGGATGCTGTGGTGCAATGATTTTCGGATATACATTCCGCTCGTAACCAGTTGCGCCAAGAGAGCCGTTCCAGTTCGCGTTCCCGACCGAATTGTTCGAGTTGCGGCAAGCAACACCGTCATTGCCACCGTCGTTGAGGTTGCCGAAGCACCACCCGGCACGGAGACCAGAGGTGGACGGTTCGCAGTTGAAGCCGGCCTTCTTAATCACCACAGTACCCTTTTCGTTTCTTGTACAAAAAACGATGAGGGGCTTGCTGCCCCTCTTGTCCATAGGACAATTCACCCCGCCGTTACCCGGCAATGTCAGGTGCGCCAAGAGAGCCGTCCCAGAGCGCGCCCCCGACCGAAGCGTCCGAGTGGCGGCAAACAACACCGTCAATGCCACCAGCGCCGAGGTTGCCGAAGCACCACCCGGCACGGAGACCAGAGGTGGACGGCCCGCAGTAGAAGCCGGCCTTACAGCCGACTCCGCTGCCGCTTGCCTGAACGCCAGTGGGCCACTCGATGTCTCCGCAGTCGGTATCCTCGATATACTGCCAGTGCCAAGAGGTCATAAGGTCTTTCGGCAGAGTCAGCGTCAGACCTTCCTGCTTGACATAATCCTCGGTGATGGCAGTGCCGCTGACCTTGCTCTGGTCCTTGCAAACGTAGCAGTCAAAGGTGAAGTCCTCATTGGCATCCTTACCCCACTGCCACAGCTCATCGCTGATGATGAGGTAGGAGCCGTTCATAAACTCGACCTTCTGGAGCAGGCCGGGTTCCTTGCCGTTGGTGGCATTGTACTTGCTGCCGTCAGTGCCAAGAACGTCGTCGTTCCAGCCGGAGAAGTACGGCATAGTGCTCAGGAGAGTCTGGTCTTTCACGGTATCAAACGTGTCGGTGACATTGACATACACGGCAGAATACTGGCTGTCAGCGATAGTCACAGGCTCAATGGCGGTAATGCGGACCTCGGTAGCAATATCGTGAACATCGGCCACGTTGCGGTCAGTAGAGCCATCGGTGTCAGTGCCGATAGACACCGCACTGCCAACGAACAGGTTTGCAGCCTGAGCTACGGTCAGAATGAACCGCTTCACGCCGGTCTCTGCAACAGCTGCCTTGTACTGGTAGTTATAGGAGGTGCAGCCCTCGATGGTGCCGGAGTTGCCCTTGCGAGCGTACTTCAGGCGCATCATGCGGTCGAGGAATTTCATCAAAGACCCAGAGCCGCCGGAATACTGAGTGCCGCGAGTGCGCCACAGGGTTACGCCGGAGGTATGACTGGTGTAGTTGATGGGTGCGAGGCCGGTGCCGCAGGTGGCCTTGCCGCCAACCTTGCCAGCGTAATATTTCGGGTGGGCGATATAGGCGTAGACATGGCCGGTGCGGTCCTTGCCCTCGCGCCACTGCTTGAAGCCGGTGGTCTGGTGGCACTTCATCTGGAGGTGCTGGTAGCCGTCAGCCCGCCATTCACGGACAAAGGTGTTCTTCTGCAACACCCAGCACAGGTGCTCGCCAGAGCGAACATCGTCCAGATCGTCGATATGCTCGACGTAGAAGATTTCGTGGCTGCCATCTTCCTTTTTCTCGGCAGCTACCTCAACGCACCAGAACTGGGGCAGGTGCGCGAAGTCGTCGCGGCCCGGAGCGGATGCGGTAGACGGAGTGCAGACGAGGCCAACGCTGTCATCGGTCAGCTCGCCGATAGCACTGGTGCTGGTGGCATACAGCGGAACGGTGCAGCCGTGAACGCGGTCATCGTCCAGCACGTTGCCAAACCAGCGTTCGAGCATCTGGACCTTGCTGTACTTGCTGGAATCGTACTGAGCCTTCCACCATTCGATGAACAGGCTGTCCACCTCATCCTTGGTGGTAGCCTGAGCGACGAGGTGCTTATAGCACAGGTCAGCCGTGCCGGGAGTGGCACAGCCGGCGGCGATAGCCCGCTGGATTTCGTTGGCGTGTTTCAGCGTGGTGTCGCGGGGGAAATTGATTACCTGATCTGCCATGGGTTAGTCCTCCTTGATGATAAAATTCAGGCCGCCATCCGTTTCATCGAATGCGGCCTGTACCTTGCGGTTTTCGATAGCGATGATGCGCCGGTGGTTTTCTGCCGTGTTTGCCATCAACTGCTTGGGAGCCTGATTGATGTTGTCGGCATGGTTGGTGTCGGTCGTCTCGGTAATCTCGATGGACTCCGAATAGGCCGCAGTCTTAGGGTCAACGGTGTATTTCTTCATCCTTTACTCCTTCCTGCAGGCTTAGAACACGTCGTCCAGAGTGTAGGTCATCTGGATGTCATCGTCCTTGCCCTTGGCGGTAAAGGTCTTGATGCAGACGAGGTCGTTGCTTGCATCATACAGGCCGATCTCGCTGATGCTCTTACCTGCCAGCTCGCTCTCGGTCAGGGTGCATTCGTAGCGGATGGAGGTGTCGGACAGAACGCTGTAACCGTCGATTTTCTTGCGGTACATCTCAGCGGTCAGGGCGGTCTGGTTGTCAGTCGGCGGGACGACCTCGCCTTTGCTGTTCACACCGCCAGAGCCAAAAGCCATACCGACGATTTTGGGCAGGGAGATGATACCTGCTCTCGCCTGTACGAGCTTCTTTCTGGCGGTCTTGGTGATGATGACATTTTTCGCCATTTAGATAGCCTCCTTGTGATACTCAGAATCAAGAATCCTTGTGCCGTCCAGCCTGAGAGAGCCGTTCAGGTACGCAAGGTCCTTTCGGGTGATGAGGGTGACATCCCCTATTTCCTCGGAAATACGAGGGGTCGTAGATGCCACCGCAGCGGATACAGGCCACGGCTGCCGGGACTTATCCAGCAGCTCGCTGCCATCCAGTTTAACAGAGCCATCCAGCTTCAGCGTGGTCCAGAAGTGGACTTCTCCGTCATACTCAACTCGGCCACTGGCATAGTCCTCGGAAAGCTCGGTTTTCAGCGGAATACGGAGCCGTCGGATGATGGCTTCGTTTTGCGTAAAGAGTTGTCCAAGCCGGTATGCGATAGCCGTGGGCCATTCCTGCCGCGACCAATGGAGCTTTTCGGAGCCATCCAGAAGCACGGAACCGTCAAGCCGCAATGCGGGCCAGAAATACACGGCCATTTCCTGCCGCGATTTCAGCCCGGTGTACTGCTCTGTCACGCCGTACTGGAGATGGAGCCGCAGCCTGTTCAGGTCGATGCTCTGTGGAGTGTAGAACTCGCCCTGCCGGTACATCAGGCCCAGAATCAGGTCGTACTCGCGCATGGAATCCAGCAGCATGGAGCCGTCGAGGTATCCGCTTCCATCAAGCAAAGCCGCCCTCCAGAACGGAACGGCGGCTTTGATGTTGATATTCCGCAGGAGCATCTGTTCAAGCGTGGTACAGTCGAGAACAGTGTCCATGCGGTCGATGATCGTGTAGGTCGTGTGTGACTGCTTGGCGGAATCCAGCAGCCGCTTCACAGCCTTGGTGTTCAGCGAGCCATCGCCTACGAACACAGCGATGAACGTGTTCGGATGGCTGACCTTATAGCCATACTTGCCGCCATCGTGGATGTCTGCGATATTCGCCCAGAAGCCGGTGACGTTCGCCAGCATGGTCTCAATGCGGTACGGAGTCATCGGTGCACGTTGGTCGCGCTTCTCGTAGATGAGCTTCCTGCGCTCGTCATAGGAGAGATAGTCGCGCACAGGCAGCCCCCACTTGAGCTCATGGTACATCAAGCCCCATGTGGCGGTTTCAGGGAAGAACTGGAGAGGAAGTTCTTCTGCAATAAGCCGCTCGGCCTCGTCAAATTCAAGACCCATGACTTGATACAGCCACTTGCCAACGTAGGACTGGTCATAGAATCCGGGGGTGACCGTGGCAAGCATATTCTGTGCGCTTTGACTGGTGGGAAAATTTTCAAGGTCAATTTTCTTAGCCCTCATTCAGTGATACCTCCTAGCTGAACTTCACAGTGCCGGTGGCAGGGTATTCGATGTTCGCCAGCGTGATGTTGTTCATGCTGCCGTTCATCATAAATTCCGAGAAGTCAGTCACGCCAGAGATGTCGGCCAGCAGCGGGCGAATATCGTTGTACCGAAGGACGTTGTTGGCCTTGGCCTCCTCGTACTTCGTCTTGACCAATGCCTCAAACTGCGCCGTGATTTCCTCGATGGAGGTGTGCTCACTGTCGTAGATGAGGCCGGTACAGGTGTAGTTCACGCTGACAGTCGTGGCCGCTGCACAGGTCAGCTCTGCACAGCCGGTGGGTAACAGGCGGGCTGCCCGGTCTGCCGGCGACACGATATGGTTGAACACTGCGTCGATCAGCTCCTTGTTCGCGGGCTGGCCGTTTCCATCAACCAGAACAAGTCGGACAGTGCCGGGGCCTTTCCATGCAGGGTCAACGATGCAGTCCCCTGCCCCGGCTTCTTTCGCCCACCGCTTGTAGTCGGTGTCGTTGCCGAGGTAGGTCATGCTGTTGCTGTACTCAACAGCGATACGGTCATAGAAGTCATCATCGGTTTCGCGCTCGGTGCCGCCGGTGATACTGTCCTTGTTCGTGATGGACGTGATGTTGTTGATGGGCTTCATCAGCAGGATAACGGTGTCGGCCTTGACGTTGGAGTTGGTTCCGGCCTCCACAGCAGTCACATTGATGTCGATGCTCCCACCTTCAGGGATAGCTGCATCGGCATCAGACTGAAACTCGATAGATGGTCCGTCGTTGGTGGCCGTGGTGCAGAAGACAGTCCCAGCCGGCAGCTCTGTGCCAGCGGAGCCAGTAACGGTGACAACGCCGGTAGCGTGGGCAGCCTCATGCCGCGTCAGGTGGACCTGCTGGCCATGGAGGTCCAGCCACTCATCCCATGCGTACTGCGGGTACGCGATCATCAAGGCTCTCAGCAGGTGGAAGTTGATGAGCTCGGACTTCTCAATGGCCGTTGGGCGGGTCATATCGTAGGGGAAGCCACCGGGCATATCGTCGATGTCGTCGGGCAGCTCGGCCATCATTCTGCGGTGAATGTCATCGGCAGATGTTCCATCCATGAAATCAGGCCGGGTAAATTCAGGTTGCATATCATCACTTCCTTTACACTGAAATTTGGAACTCGTCGTCCCATCCGATGCCTTTTACCACACAAGAGCAGTGCAGCTCATCGGCATCCCATGTGAACTCGAAGTTCCGTACATACTCGGTGCGGGGGTTGACCTTCAGGGCTTCCGTGATGGTGCGTTCCACCATGGACTGCGCGACATCGTGGTCGTTGTCCTTGATGGACTCCATCTCAGTGCCGATTGAGCGTGGGTACGCAAGGCACTGGTAACGCTCGGTCTGCGCTGCCTTGAAGCACCAGATCATAAACGCCTCACGGCCATCGCACTCCAGAACGCGATTGGAGCCATCGCGCACGAAGTCACCTTTTTCGGGGTCCCACTTCATACTGCGGTGGTATTCCTTGTCGATCTGGGCCTCCTCATTGATGACTTCAGGCACATCGAAGGTCGGATACAATTTCTGCGACATGGTGTGCCCTCCTTACGAGCTGACAACGATGTCAACCACAACAGCTTCATTCTGTACCCACGCAACCAGCACCCGGTCTCCGGGCTTCAGGCTGCGCATTTTTTCGGGGACAAGAACGTGGTGCTGGTGGGCACCTTCAGGGCCACCTCCTCCCGCGCTGCTCTGTGGCGGGTCTGGAGGGTCAGGTTGGCCGGAAGCGGGAGTGCCGATAGTTCCCTTAACAGGGCCATGAACGCTGTTCAGCACAAAGGTTTTGTGGTCATGCTCACCGCTGCCGGGTTTGCCGATGTTCTGGGTCTTGGCGAGAATGTCGCCGGTCTTGCCATAGGTGAGTTGCCGCAGAACGTGGTAGTCACCTTTCGGAATAGGGATGGGGAACGTGTTCGTCACCAAGCTCTCGTCATCCTTGATTTCGCCAAAGTCGAGGACAAGGGAGCTTTCGCCCTCCATGTGCTTGACGATGCGTTTTGCGATAGTCTGCCCCAGCCTGTTTGCGCCGGTGCTGGAGTCCATATCCATAGGCACTCACCTCCTAATCGAATGTGCCTTCATCGACCCCGCCATAAACATTGCTGGAGCTGTCAACGTGGATGAGATGCCACGGATGCGCCCCGCCGTTCTTACTGCATGATGGGTCTTTCGTGATCTTTGCCTTTCCTGCGGTGGCCTTATAGCCCTTGGCATCAGCGTAGCTGCTGACGTAGTGCATACCGCCGTGGAAGTTTACGATGTCCCCTACCGCGTGTTTTCCGCCAGAATCGCTATCCTCATCCGGGGCTTTCAGGAGGTCGAGGGTCATCGTCATGGAATCAGCGTTGTGGACAACGCCTCTGGCGTAGTACATCCCATGCGATGTGCCAGCCTTGAGGCAGACGAGGTGTCCTTTGCGGAGCCATGGGATGTCAGGGGCGTTCACAGACACCTCCTCAACCACCTTGCCGTTCTCATCGAGGATAGCTTGGGCAGCGGACTTGGCATCTGCGAGCTTTTCATCGGACCCGCGCCGGTAGATGCGCTGGCGCGTTCCGTACTCGGTCAAGCCGGTCAGCGTAGCCTCGACGCTGCTCTGGCCGGATTTATTTTCCTGACCAACGACCTTGACCTTTGTTACAAGGTCTTCGGTGCTGAGGCTGTTGCTGACGATGAGCGTGTTGTCCAGCTTGAACACATAGACGGAATCGTTGCCGCCGTATGGCACAATATCCGCCTTGCCCTTCGTGGCGCGGATGATGCACTTCTCGCCGCCCTTTTTGACGGCATCGTCCAGCAGTTCAAAAATGATGTCCGAGAGGTACTTGTTCTTGAACGTCAGCTTGCCGTGGGTGGCGTTGGGGCCTTTGTACTCGCCAATAGGAACCTCCCACTCATCGAGGAGCTTCTGGATGGCAGACTTCGTGCCTGTGCCATCTGGCAGGTACAGATTGTCTTGGCTTCGCTGGAGCCGATACATCTCATCATAGCAGATGCAGGATAGGTCGCTGGCAGAGGAACGGTCTTGCGGGTTCCACTTCTCGGCATAGCCACGAGCTACCTCCCCATTGAAAGAACCGCCATCGCTGGCGGTCACTACAATGAGGCTTCCGGGTTTCACAAGGCTGGAAAGCTGGCCTTTCGAGGTATCATCGTTCCGCGCCTTGAACGTCAGGCGCATGGAGATTTCCTTTGAGCTTTCCTCCCAGCCGAGGCCCTGAATGTAGTTCTTGATGTTGTACTGCGTACCATCATCGCCGATGACGGACACGCTGTATTTAACTTTCGAGATGTCTACCATTTCGGGCCTCCTACGGAATAATCAACGAAACACCGGGATAAATCCATTTTCCGCTGTCGCTGCTCTTTTTGCCGTACTTCTTGGCAGCAGACTCGATAGCGTCCTTGTTGGCATCGTAGATTTTCTTCCACTGCGAACCATCTCCATATTGCTTCTGCGCTATCTTCCAAAGGCTGTCTCCCTTGACGATGGTGTAGTTCTGGCCGGAGCCAGTGGTGGCCGCAGCAAGGTCGATGCGCGGGATGGTCTTCTTCGCATAGGAATCGGTGTTCAGCTCATCAGTGGTGTAGATTTCGAGGGGCTTTTTCTGCTCGAACGTGATGGAGTATTTGAGATTGCCGAACGCGCCGTAGCCTGTGACCTCGAACGAGGATACGGTAACGTCGATGTTCAGCCAGATGTCCGTGACGATGAGGGTTAACACGGTTTCGTTCTCGATGTACTCCTCGATGATGCTCCTGCAAGCCGCAGGGGGCATCCAGAGCAGCCGATTGACGATGGGCTCGTTTCGCCGCTTGAATCCAAAAAACTCGCTGCTCCACGAAACGCTGGTCACATCCGTGCCGCGCGGGACCTTGACAGTGCCGCGAGAGATGGTGTCGAAGGTCTGGTACTTGGCTCCGTACTTGACAGCGATCTGCTCAGGCATAATGGAAAAGAGGAACGGAGTTCCGTTCCCTCCCGGTATCAGGCAAATCATACGCCCACCCCCTTCAGCGGCATATTGGCGAACACTTCTTCCAACTTAGAAGCAATCTTGCCGCACAGCTCATCGGTAACGTCCCCCATGTGCCGCCGGATGACGGCCACGATTTCGTCGTCGGACTGGCCGCCGCCGGAGATGTTGAACTCCGGGCTGGCCTCGACCTTGACGGTGACGTTCAGCTGCACGGTGGTCTGCTGGGTGCTGGATTGAGTGTTGGAATTGTTGATGGAACTGGAGTAGTCCTCAGAGAGCGCATGAGAGTCGATAGGAGCCTCGTTTACGCTCTGGGTGAGATAGTTTAGTGTATCGGAGGAAAGCGCGTTGTAGGACGTGAGAGAGCCGGTAGAGCCAGTACCAACAAGACCGCCGTTTGCGTGGGCGGTGATGCCGAGGATTTCACCGGCCTGCTGGTACAGCTCAACCGCCCGCTCCCTTCTGCCGGGAACAAGCGGAATGATCATCTCCGGGCCTTCCTCGCCGACCCACGACAGCTCGCGGCCATTGACCATGCCGCCAGACGCATGGCCGCCAATGCTCATGCTGTGGTTTCCAGCAACGTAGGGCGTGACGGTCTTGCCGGTGACAGGGCTGGTGTAGCTGTAAGAGCTGCTTGCGGCAGGGCTGGAGGAGAACAATCCAGAGGATGCGGAGTAGGTCGAGCTGACAGTGACATGGGGTTTGACGTTGACGTAAGCATCCTTCTCGAACGGCGTGTCGGAGATAGCATCCAGCTCATCGCTGGTGGCATCTCTGGCAGCATCTCCGAGGCCGCTGCCCCGGATGGAGTCAGCGAACGAAGCGGGCATGGAGTCCGCAACGGATTTCAGCAGGTCGATGACGGCGGCTTGCGTTTCAGCATCCATTCCGTTCAGGTCGAACCACTCCACAACATCAGAGTTAGTCCACTCTGCCACGTTGGGGTTGTCCTTCAGCGCGGCATCCATGGCCTGTTGCAGTTTTTCGGAGGTCGTGCCTTTCAGGTTGGGAAGGATGCCGTCGAGGGCATCGCTGTATGCCTCAGCAATGGAATCAAGCTGGAACGATTCGACTCGGACCTGAAGGTCGGAGATTTGAGCGTGGTAGCCATCGGTCAACGTCTGGACCTGACGATAGAACTCGTCTTGGTCGATTGCGCCGGTATCGAGCTGGAGCCGGAGGTTGGTAAGGCTGACTTCCAGTGCGTCATCGTACTGGCTGGTCATGCTGCTGACCGCATTCTTCAGCTCCTCCTGCATACTGGCGAACGACTCAGCGTCCAGAGCCGCGCCGCCGTACTTGATCTTGATGGCATCGAACTTGGCGTTTTCCTCTGCCGTGCTGACTTGGCTGGTGATGTCCTGAATCTGCTGTTGCAGACTGAGGATTTCGCTGTCGCCGTCGAGCTTCAGAACGCCGCCGTTCAGCTTGATATTCGCGTCGATGGCCGTGGAGAGCTTGTCGCTCAGGTCATCGAGCTGGTTTCTGAAGGATGCGTAGGTGCTGTCCAGCATGGTAGTGTCGGCAGCGTCTCCCATGATGAGCTTCAGGGCGAGATTCGCCTCATAGTGCTTATTCTGGAGGTAGTCTGCGGTGCTGGACACCATCGTGGACACGCTGGAGCGGTACTCCTTGATGTCGGCCTCGGTTACGGTCATGCCAAGGCTCATCTTCCAGTTTTCTTTGTCAAGATCGCTGACCGCTGCTTTCAGCGAAGTCAACGTGCTCTGGGCTTTCTGAGCCTGAGCGGTATAGCTGTCGAACTTGCCTTCCATTCCGTCAAAAGCGATGGTGGAGGCGGCTTCCTTGATTTCCTCAAGGGAGAGGTGCAAGTCGCCAAAATGCTCGACAATATCGTTGGACACTGCATTTTGCAGCATACTGCCGAACTGTTCTGCGCTTACGTCAGCATCGTTCATGGCATCGGTGAGAGCCTGAGTTTTGAAGTTCACGTTCTCAACGGAATACCCGGTGAGGTCATAGACCTTCTGCATCTTCTCGGTGACGAGGGTGGACGCTTTCGCGCTCTCCTCGTATTCCTTCTTGATGCGTTTGCTCTCGGCGAAACCTGCGATACCGCCAAGGCCAGCTCCGATGAGGCCGCCAACAGCCGTTCCAACGCCGGGAACGATGGAGCCGATCATCGCGCCTGCGGCAGCACCACCAGCAACGCCGGTGAGCTTTGCCGCTCCTGCGGAGGTGTAGGCTTTCTGGTACTCCTCATCGTTGGACCGCTGGGCTTTGTACAGGTCGATGATGCCGCTGATGGCAGATACGCCGCCGGCGGCTCCTCCAGCAATAGCACCAAGGCCGAGCGCACCAAGCGCACCGGCTCCAAGGGATGCAGTGGCGGAGAGGTTTCCTGCGCCGAGGCCAATGGCTGCGTTCGCGCCAAGACCCATCAGGCCAGTGCCAGCGTTTGCAGAGCCGAGGATTGTTCCTGCAAGCGATGCTCCGCCGAGGGATTCCTGTGCGCCGAACACGCTCTTGCCTACTTTCAAAACGTCGCCGCCGATGCTCATAACCGGCATGGCGGCCTTTGCGATGATGGCCGCAGACACAATAGAGCCGAGGTCTGCGCTCTTGCCGCCCGGAAGCAGCTTTCCTGCGCTGGTCACCAGATTGCTGAGACCAGAGAACAGGTGTTCCTTGATGGTATCAAAGTCAAAGCCCTCAGCAAAGCCGGTAGCGAACGCCTTACCGACGCTCGCGCCCTCGTTTACGGAATCAGAAACGTCGATGCCGAGGAGCATCATCAGCCCTGCGCTGAGGCCGGAACCGATGCCAGAGCCGATGTCGGACGCAATGTCAGATAGGATGGATTTGCCGGTCGTTCCCCACCACTCCTTGAAGGGGTCTGCAACGATCTCATTCCATGCGATGCTGACCTTGCCGCCGAAGTCTGCATTCTGCCATTCCTCGGTAGCGGTCATGTCCTTCACCTTGGCCTGAAGACGGTCGTACTTGCGGTCTACGAAATCCATAAAATCGTTCAGGGCAGATTCAATCTGAGGCATGGATGCCGTCAGACCGTCTGCAATGGAGCGAACATACGGATTCAGCCGCTTGCCGAAGCTGATCTTCACGCCATCAACCGCGCTTTGCAGCAGGGTGATGGAGCCAGACAGGTTGTCGAGCTGGGTGTCTGCCATGCGCTCAGACGCGCCAGCAGCATTGTCGATGGCGTTGGCCAGCTTGTTGTAGTCGGTCTCGGAGGCGTTCAGAATGGCCAGCAAGCCCTTCTGCGCACCAGTGCCAGCAATGGCATTTGCCACACTGGATTTCTGCTCATCGTTCATGTTGGCGGTGGCATCGCGCAGCTCCTCGATGACATCAGCCAGAGCGCGGGCATTGCCCTTGCTGTCAAAGAACTGGATGCCGAGGCTCTGCAAGGTGTCGAGGGCGTGGCCGGTGTTCGTGGACAGTCGGGTCATAATCATGTTCAGCGACGTACCGGCCATAGATGCCTTGATGCCGCTGTTCGCCATCAGGCCGGTCATCAGGGCCACATCCTGAATGGAGTAGCCGAGAGAACCAGCCATCGACGCAGCGTACTTGAAGGTTTCGCCCATCATCGACACGTTCGTGTTGGCGTTAGAGGATGCGGCTGCCAGTACGTCGGAGAACATACCGGCATCGGACGCTTTCAGCCCAAAGGCGGTAAGGGCATCTGTCACGATGTCGGAGGTCGTGCCAAGGTCTTCATTCGACGCTGCGGCCAGATTCAGGATGCCCTCGATGCCGTCCATCATTTCCTCGGACTTCCATCCAGCCATAGCCATGTAATTGAATGCCTCAGCGGATTCGGTTGCGGTGAACTTGGTCGTTGCGCCCATTCGTTCAGCTTTCTTCGTGAGCTGGGTCATCTCATCGCCGGTGGCTCCGCTGACAGCCTGAACCTGAGACATCGCTGCCTCAAAGTCTTTCTGGGTGTTGACGGTATCTGCAAGTCCGAAGCTCACGCCGAAGAACGCCCCTGCTTGAAGCAAGGGATTCTTGAGCAGATTCAGGACAGCGCGGACAGGCGCGGTTGCGAGGTCGATGGCCTTCAGGGTAAAGCCCCATGTTTTACTGGTAAGCGATCTCAGGTTTCCTCCGAGAGCGGTGAGCACTGGAGTGATTTTCTCTTTGGCTTCCAGCGCGACCTCGTACTTCTCCTTGGCCCATTTTGCGAGGGACTTCTGGGTCTTGTCGGCCTGTTCGTCGAACTTGGTGACATACCTGCGGGTACTATCTACGGACTGCCCAGCTTTATCAGCGGCATCGCTGAACTTGTCCATTTTCTTGGTGACGTTGGACAAGGCAGGGTCGGTGTTGTCAATGGTTTCGATGGGAATTTCAATGCGAATGGTTTCAGCCGTTGTCATCCCCTCCCTTCTGCATGGATTCGATGGCTATTCGCGTTGATGCGAGCACAAAAGCCTGTACGCCGCGAGGCTTTTTGTAGAACTCGTCAGGGGTCATGCCGGTCTTCTGGAAGATGTGATGCAGGAGGCACAGCTTCCCGCCGGACCGAATCAGTTTTTTGCGACTTCCTCCAGATTGGTGTCGAAGCCGCTCAACTGGTCGATGGCCTCCAGAACACGGTCCTTCTCACCTGCCAGCAGAGAGTATTCGATGACATCCAGCGGTCCCATGATCTGAACATCGCGGTCGCGCAGGGCTTCCCAGACGGTCTTGTTGTCCCACAGCTTCTCGCGGTCCTCCTTGACGGTGGCCCGATAGATGATTTCGGAACGGTACTTGGTGCTGTCCGTGTTCTCAGGGAGCTTCATACCGAGCTGCTTATTGCGGACGTACTTGGTGTGCTTCTCGCGGCAGCGGTTGTAGTCATCGGCGTTCAGCGGATGGATGCGGAATGCGAAGAACAGGCGACCGCCACGAACGATCTCGATGCGCTGGGTTTCGGTATTGCCAAAGCCAACGGCATCAATGAGGCCCTGAATGAAGGTCTCCTCGTTGGCCTTGATGACGCTCTTGGCCTCCTCCTCGGTGTACTCGGTATTGTCGATTTCGGTTTCAGAGGCTTCAGCGGCATTGCTCATAAGGGAAACGCTTTTCTTAAAGTCAGCCATTTCAGTAATCTCCTTTGCATAAAACAAAAATGAGAGGAGGCTCATTGCCTCCCCTCATGCGGGTCAAATGGTGTGTTTCAGGTTAGCGGCCAGTGCCAAGCAGACTTGCCAGCTTGGGCGGATTGTTGACCGTGCAGTTGAACTGCCGCTTGATGTTGTCACCAACGGACAGGTTGTGCAGGTCGATGTCGCCATCGGGAATGACATCGCGGTACATGATGCGCTCCTCGGAACCGTTGCGGCCCTGAATAGAACCCTGAAAGTTCCAGCGAGGAGAATCGCCAGCTTCCATAGCGTCCATGATGTCGGTGAAGAACTCATCACTCTCGATGACCAGCTCGGTGAAGCTCAGGGACACCTTGTGGCTGCCGGGAGTAACGTGCTCCTGCATATCGCCCAGAACCTTGTAGCTGGCATTGGAGAAGTTGACGGTGGACTTGTAGGTTTCAACGGAGGCCACCATCACGCCGTTGTCGTTGTAGAACGCGCCGTCTTTGCCGGTTCTGGTGAAGCGGGAGTCGGCTGCGGACGAAGTATTGAGCATTTATGCTTCCTCCTTTACTCGCTGTCCGTGGTGTTGAAACGGAACTTGAAATCGGTGTAGATGTGTTCAGCGGAATCCTTGTCGATTACGTCGATCAGGAACCATGCGCTGTCGCCGTCAGGGGAATATGCAGGGTTCAGGCTGACGGTGCCGGAGGTCAGCTTGCTCTCTGCAATCATCTCGTTGACGATGGACTGGAGCGCACCGATGATGGCTGCGCGGCCAGCGTTGTCGTTATCGACCTTGCCGACCATGTTGTCGTTGGTGGTGTTGCACCGGCGAATCAGCTCGTAGCGGGTCTTGGTGCGGCGAATCTTCTTCCAGCCATCATCGCGGTCTGCGGGCGGGGTGACAAGGGTGTTGATTGCCTTGTCAATCCAGACCTGACCGCTCTTGTTCATGGTGAGGACGATGCAGCCGCTCTGCTCAGCCTTGATGATTTTGGTGTTGGACAGAGGCTCGCCCAGCCCAGAGAAACCGTTGATAACGGTGTGGGTCAGCGAGGAGCTGGATGCAGTGGAGCCAATCAGACCAGCCAAACGTGCGGCGGTCTGGTAGCCGTCCAGCATGGTGCTGCCATACGGAACAGAGCCGTTCAGGACGTACATCATGCGCTCGTCGTTGAAGGCTGCCGCGTGGCTCATGCGGGTGTCGAAGTCAGTATCTTTCTTCTCGCCGACCACAGCGGTCATCAGAGAGCCAACATCCATCATGCGGGACATGAAGGACTGGACCAGCAGATGCACAGCGTTGTCCTCGGTGTCCACGCACAGCGTATTGATCTCGTAAGGCTCGGTCTGCTCCATGGCATCGGAGTACGCGCCGTTGTTGACGGTCGGGTTCGTGCCGGCGGTGAACATGGTCTGAGAGGTATCGGCCAGTTCCTTGGCGGTCTGGCCGCTCTTGGCGGTGGCGATGAAGTTGCTGGAATTGGCAAATGCCTCAGCCAGCGCACCGGCCTCGCCAGAGCCAGCAGCAAACTCAACCTTTTCAATCTGCTTGGTGCCAGAGTAGATGATGCACTCCTTGATGCTCTCATCAGCCAGCGTCTTACGGACGGTGCAGGTCAGGGGCTTTGCGCCGGGGTACTTGGCGGTCAGGGTGACAGCAGCAGCAGGGCTTTCGCCAGAGCTTTTCAGGTCGAGGGTGGCTGCCGTACCGCCAGTGCCGACACGCACGGCGATGATGGTCTTTGCGCCGCCAGCGATGGCCTGTGCAATGGCATCGGTGGTCAGTGCATCGCCGAACACATCCGTGTAGTCCTCATCGGAGGACATCTCAACAGCGGTGCAGAGCGGGCCGAAGTCTGCGCGGAACAGAACAGCAGTCACGCCGTTCACAGCACCAGCGGTTGCGCCAGTGCCCTTCTTGCCGATGTGATAGTGCGCACCGGGGCGGATCTTCTTCTCGCCGGGAATATAGGAATCAGCCATATTAGTTGACCTCCTTGTTCAGAAATGCTGCCACGACTTCCTTGGCCTTGGAAACGGTGCAGCTCTTGATGTTTGCGGACTTCATGGCAGCCTCGACGCACTCCTTCCGTGCGCCAAACAGTGCCGTGGCATTCGCAGCGAACTCGCTCACGCTGTACTCGGCCTCAACAGGGGTCGGAGCAGCGTCAGCGGAAGCATTTTTGCTTGCCATAGGTCTTACCTCCTAGTAGGTGATGTTGGGGTGTCTAAGCGGATAGCCGACGGCCTTGTAGCGGAGCAGACCGTACCGTGCGGTAACGAAAATCTGTCCATTCTTCAGGTAGTCGGATTTCAAATCTGCGGTCATGTGGTCGATGTACATGGGCGACCCATCCAGCATCTCGACCTCTCCATCGAGAGAGAGGCTGTTTCCAACAGCGGCGGCCATCTTCAGGCGCGTTGGGCTGTCAGGGCAAAGAAGCGACACGGCAATCTTGCCGTTCATCCAGACGACGGTGTTGGTTTCCTCCAGCTTGTCGATGGATGTCAGACGGCAATAAAAGACCGGGGCTTCTTTCGATGCCTCGGTCTCGTCGTCCATGTGGTCGATGCCTACAACAATGCTGTCCGGGTACATTCCCTTGATGTACCGTGCCATTGCCACAATCGGGTCAGGGTCGGTGGTTTCCTGACAGGGGTATTCGATGATGTCAAACCTGATTTCAGAGCCGATGAGCAGTTCGTTCTTCTCCTCAGTCATGGAGAAACCGTCAGTTCTGGCCCATGCGAACGCATACAGCGTGTTGCTGTCGTCCTTGAGCAGAACGTCCTTCAAGCATTCCCTGACTGCCGGCTCGATGAGTTCGGGGACTGCATCGGAGTCGTTGCGGCAAATCAGGGAGACAAGAAGCGTTCCTGCGCTCTTGCGCTCGCCATCGGTCTGCATATCAAAGCTGAACACGATTCTGGGGTACTGCGTGGTCGCTCCCCATCCGACGGCTCTATCGCCGGGAGCTTCAGGAGTGAATACAGCGGGTTTGCCGCCGAACGTGGTCAAGTGCTTGGTGAGGTCCTTGGCCTCAGACAGCCGCTTGTAAATCAAGTTCTCAAGATTCATTCTGTGCCTCCGGCTTCAGCTCATTTACGGTGGTGAGGTCTTCCGACCAACGAACGTCCCACTCCCCTTTTTCGACCTCGCCAATGGGGATGATGAAGTGGTTGATGACGTTGCCAATGCCGGGATGAAACATGGCCACGAGGGTGGTATCTGTGACTGCGGTGACAATTCCAGTCTTGCCCTCATCCCACGAAGCGTGTTTGCCGTAGATGGCATACCCGGCCTTGATGACGTTTGCATCAAACCGGGCGCGGTTCTCTTTGATGATAAGTTCCATTGTCTTTCTCCCTAGTCATATTTCTCGTGGTAAATCCGTTCGATCTCAGGCATGGCCTTCTCAGAAATCGGTTGCTTGAACGGACGCGGAGCCATACGGCGTGTTCCGTTTTCGAGGTAGGTAGAGTATCGCTCCTGACTTTCAAGAACGGCAGTGACCCGCAGACCTGAGCCGGTGCTGGAACTTTCTACGGTTCCATTCCAGTTCAGGCGCAGGTTGCCGGTTCTTCTTGCAGGGGGCTCTCCGGGTGCGGATGCGGTGTAGTGGGACTTGGTGTGCGGTTTGCGGTAGACGCGGCCAGAACGCTTTCCGCGCAGAACTTCAAGCTCTGCGTTGCGGATGGCGTTGACGGCTCGCATACCCCTTGAAGCAGCCTCCCGATTGACCTTTTTGACGGTATCGTCAACGGCAATCTTGAGCCGCCCAGAGGCTTTCTTAGGCGTGGTCACTTCACATCAGTCCTTTCCTCAGCGTAATACAGAGTCGAAACTCCGAGCGAGCCGGTATCGTCAATATCGACGATGTAGAACACCCTGTTGCCGAGGATGAGCCTGTCGGTACGTTCGGCGCGGGGCTTGCCGCGCTGCACGATGACATGGGTGATGATGTGGTCAGCCGTGCCGTGGGCCTTGTCCACCTCATTGGCAGATGCAAGGCATCCGCGCAGGAAGTCTGTGCCATCTCCTTCATACGAAACAGAAGGGCGGCCACTTTTCAGGTCGCTCTTGCTGTGCTCGATGATGAAGTCCTTGAACAGATTTCCGGGGCGCAGGTACATGAGCTGTCCATTAACCATGCCGATGCCTCCAGTCGTCAGCAGCCCGCTCGTTTTCCATCATGCCAGCATAGAAGTACGGAGACTTCTTGCAGCATTCTGGTAGCTGCTCAATGGATACGGAGCTGAAGGCGACCTCTTTCTTCAGGTCTTCATACATCTCCTTCCAGAGCTTTGCGCGGGCTTGCAGGGAGAGCGTAAGCGGACCGGTCTTGGTGTCAACCTCATAAGAGAACCTGCGGAACAGGCTCTCAAGGAGCATCAGCTTTGCCCTTTTCCACGACTTGGGGTAGGCAGAGAGGGCAGCCTCGATTTCCTCGTCGGTCAGCGCAGTAGTGTCGGGTCCGCCCTCGACCATCGTGTCGCCAAGCTCAAACCGCATCCTGTCCTTTCCGTATTCGGCGACAGCCGCAGGGTCGTAGTTGTATGCCATACAATGCGCTCCTTGTTGGATAGATGGTAGGTTTAGCCTTTACCGCTCGTGGAATGCCGCCGGGAAGCCGTAGAAGCCTTATTTCCGGCCTTAGTGGTATGGGAGGATGCCCGGCCTTTGGCTTCGGTTTTGACCTCTTTGGGCTCGTCGTTGTGGTCAGCAGGTTCCTCTGTCGCCTCGGCTGCGGGAGCATCGGCGATGTAGCCGCAGGTGATGAGTGCACGGACACGGGTGCTGAGAACAGATTCAGTCGGGATGATGTCTCCCGGCTGATACGGCTTTCCAAACAGTTTGACGGCCTTCTTGCAGAGATAGCTCATAAGCCACCTCCATTACACGCACTTGGACATATAGCAAGCCAGATCGTCGCAGGTCTTACGCATATCGGTGGACATCAGGCCCTCAACGAACTCGCTGTGAGTGCCGCCTTCGCCCTCGAACTGATCGGTAGCCATATAGCTGCCGTTGCCCAGCATATCCCAAGTGAAGATATAGCCGGCAGAAGGCTCGTCGATCTGCGGGCTGTTGGTGACGTAGCACATCAGTGCGCCGTCGCTCTCGCAGATGAAGTCCATGTCATCGGGCTGACCTTCCTCGGCCTTGTTGTAGGTGGCCATCAGAATGGTGACCTCATCAAAGCCGAGGAGCTCTGCGATGACTTTCTCGTTGACGATGGCAGGGTTCGGGGTGGAACCGCCGTACTTCACACGCTCCAGAATGTCAGGGTGCTTCTTCAGGGCGAGGAAGGTGTCATAGCCGAGGCACAGCTTGTTCGGGGTGCGGCGGCCTTCCAGACGAATCTCGCGCTTGCGAGCGTCGAAGAATGCGATGGGGTCGAAGTTGGCATCGGTGAACTTCAGCATCTGGTTGCTGCCGGGGGTGCTGTCAACGCCGGTGAACTCGTTCTGCCACACGCCGGTCTTGAAGAACTTTTCTGCAAAGGTCAGGTCCAGATGCAGGAGCATCTGGTCGTTGATGAAGCGGACGCTGGAGCGGCGCGGGTCGATAGATGCAGGAACACCAGAGCGGGTGTAGTCCAGAGCATTGATGCTGTCGATGCCGGTGATGACCTGATCGACCTCGCACTTGTAGGTGCTGTCGGTATGGCCGCGCTTTGCAGGCTGAACCTTGCCGAATGCGGGCTTGCGCTGAACATTGTCGCGGGCCAGATCACCCTTCAGGAACTCATAGTAGAAGCCAGTGGAGTTCTGCACCGGGCAGATGGGGAAAATCTTGGTCGCAACGTAGTCAGCGTTGTTGTTGAAGAACGCCATGCTCATGTTGGACAGGTAGCGGTTGGGCTTCCAGCCTTTAGCAATAGCAGCCATGATTGCGGCGTTGCTGTTCATGTTTCTCATGTTGTCTTACCTTCCTTTCTTGGTCAGGATGCCTTGGGCTTGTAGCCGGACTTGGTGAGCTGGACAGAGACGACAGTGCCAGCCTTGGCCGCTGTGCTCAGTGCAATGCCGACGATGAATGCACCATCGGTGGCCTTGACGGCCTTGCCGGCAGCATCAGTGGCCAGCTCGTCGCCGACTGCAATGGCCTCGCCAGCGACCCACTTGCCGATATCCTTCACCTGAACGGTCAGAGAGCCGCCAGCTTCAACATTCTCGTCGTTGGTGAACAGGGACAGGCCGATGACGTTCGCGCCAGCAGAGGGCTTTGCAAGCTTGCCAGCGGTGATTGCCAGTGCGATGCCCTGAACATCTTCGAGCTTTGCTCCGGCTTCCATGATGATGGTGGGGCTTTCGTTGATAGAGGTTCCGAAGTAGGTTGCCATAGCGTTTAGTCCTCCTTTTCGCACTCAGCACGCAGGGCGGGGTCGTTCATAAGAACCTCGTCGAGAGCCTGAGCCTTGGTGATGTTCTTGGACTTCATAATCTCTGCGGCCTTCGCCTCAGCGCGAGTCCATGCGTCCGGGGCTTCGCCGCCGCGCTTGCCGATCTCGCTGAACGTGCCGGAGCTTTCGGCCAGCTTCATGGACTCGTCCAGCACAGCGATATAGCTGTCGTAGGCGTTGCCGCCAGCGGCCTTCATCGACTTCAGAATCGGGAACAGCTCGTCCTCCTTCTTACCGATGAGGGTATACCGCTTGGCTACGTCGTGAAGCTCACGGTCTTCATAGCTCTCACGGAACTTGCGCAGGGAGTCCATCTCTGCCTGAACGCGCGGGTCGATAGGAGCATAGCCGGGTGCAGGGTTGGGATTGGGGTTTGCACTCTTGGCTACGCCAGCATCAGCGGGTGCAGGAGTGCCGGCCTCTGCGGGAGCGGCGGGTGCGGGGGTTCCTTCTGCCGGGGGCGGGGTCTGCCCTGCGGGCGTACCGGCCTCATCGGTGCCGTAACGCTTTTCGATTTCCTCATAGAAAGCGCGCTCGGCAGGGGTCATCTTGGACTTGTCGATTTTCATATCGTCTTCTCCTTCTGGCTTATCGCCGTCTTTCTTGGCTGCATCGTCCTTGGCTACGTTGTCGTCCTTACAGCTTCCATGCTTCTCGATCTGCTCGTTGAGGGCATCGACTGCCGCTTTTGCGAGAGCGCGGGTAGCATCATCCATAGGGACATTCTTCAGCACGACGTTGGCTGTCTTGCCAGCGGACCACTGGTTGATAGAGTCCTTTGCAACCGAATCGAACTCATCAAGACTTGCCAGCATCGCGGTGCGGGCGGCCTCCCCATCCAGTGCGCCATCACCAAGGATGGAGCAGAGGGACTGGTTCAGCGCGAGGCAGACATCCCAGACCTCATCGCAGACCCGACGTTCCTTGGCTTCGCCATAGGCTTCATCGAAACTGGCCGAGTTTTTCTGGACTTCCGCTTCCGCGCTCTCAGACTCCTGCGCCAGACCAAACATTTTTGCCAAGCTGGAGGAAAGCCGCTTGAAGAATCCAGCACCGTCGGAGTTGGGGTCCTCAGTGCCGGGTTCGGCAGCGGCTTCGTCTCTGCGCTTGTACAGCCTGATATGGGCATCGGGGTTCGCGCCCTCATCTACAAAGTCAACGGATGTGACCTTGAGATGCTTTAACTTTGTTGCCACGTTCTTCCTCCTTTCTTCGGGGTTGATATAATTACAGCCGGGTGCGGATGCACTCGGCTGAATTACCGTGATTATATTTCGACGCGCTCAGCCTCTCCACCAATGGAGAACATACTGTACTCGCCGTTCTTGACCTTCTCCCAGACCTCCGGGTCGGTGACATGGAATCCAATCCACCAGCCGACAGGGAGCGTTCCGGGAGGGATGCCAATGGCTTCCTGCTTCTCCTCGGTGAAGACCACGCTTTCGATGAGGACGGCGACATCGCCTTTTTCGTGCATCTCCCCGCCTTCGCGGTACAGCTCCACAAAATTGTAGGCAGCCGACTCAAGGTCTTCGGGGTCGATCATGTCGTTCTGCCAGTCCTCGATCTGCTCGCCGTCAACGCGGATGGCAACGCTGGCCCAGCCAAAGGCGAGTCTGCGCTCGTCATCCATTTTTGCAATGGTGAGCTTCCGCTTCTCTACGCCGGCCGAGGGCGTGGGAGGTGGAGATGCGGGGGTAATCATATCTTTGAACGAGATCATCTGGTTCCTTTCTGCCGACTGTCAGGCGTACCTGAAGACCGGCGATTCGATGTATTCCACGGCGCAGGCGCAGCGCGGGTGTGCCTGCGGGAGCAGCCTTTGTTCTGGGAACAGGAGTTTTCCGGCATAAGCGAACGAGTCGTCCATGCCGATTTCCGTTCCATCGAGAGCAGCGCACATATCGCAGACAGCATCATCGCCAGATGTACGCCAGACCTTGAGCATGGGGCCGAGCAGCCCTTCAGCCTGTGCCTGACGGATACCTTCATCGGCTCCTTGGTTATAGGCGGTGGCAAGCTCAGTCTGCGCGATGGTCATGGCCCGGTATCGGTGCGCTTTCTCAGCATAGCGAGAAGCCGCGGTCAATGCCTTCTTTCTGGCGGTATCGGCCTTCATGCGGGGGTGTTCCGATTTGAGGGCAGACAATACGCTGTCGTAGTATTTGACCGTAGCTGCCGACTGTGCGGCGGTCAGGCCGACGCAGGGACGAATAAGCCGCGCCAGCTCGTCAACGGTGTGGCTTTCGACCGCCTTGTTGGCGAGCAGTGCGCGGATGGCTTCTTTCTGCTGTTCAGAGCACCGGGTCACGAACTGTGCGCTGCGGCTGTTTATCCAATTCGCCACGCCGGGGTTTTGGGTCTCAAAATGGAATGAGGAGAGTCTTCCGATGATGGGCTGGGCTTGCGCTCCTGCGCTGAGGGCTTTGCTCCAGACGGAGGCGAACCTGTCCGCGATGAAGATGGAGTAGTCCTGTGCGAACTCATCGTACAGGGTTTCCGTGAAGTCACCGGCAACGATGGCATCTCTGATCTCGCGGTAGGTCAGTGCAGCTTTCTGGTCATCCCACAGGCCACACAGCAGCTCGATGGGTTCGTCCTGCTCATCATGCAGATACCGCTCAAGCCGCTGGAGCACGATGTTCTTGGGTCTCGCCTTTGCCACTCTGCCGGGGTGCGGAACATTCACCAGCATGGTCATTCCCTCCCAAGACGCTTCCGGGCTGCGCTCACATGGCTGCCGTTATCTTCAAAGCCTTCTTCTCCATCGTGGCCCTTCCCTGCTGCGGTTTCAGGTTCAGGCGGCTCGTTTCCCTGCTGCTGGGCGGCTCTCCGGGCTTCCATCGGAACGGTATCCGTGGTGCGCTTGGGGAGCTTGCCGAGCTGACGAACGTAGTCCTCCAGAGATTCGTCCGGGATGATAACGCCAATGCTTGTCATGTCCTTGATGTAGGTGGCCATGGTAGCAAGGTCAACGTCCTCGATGTCGCCGTGGGTCAGCCGGGGGTAATCGGTCACTCCGGCAAAGTGGTCGCCGTTGATGTCGATGAGAGCCGGGATGCCTTGGCTGTTGAAGGTCTGGCAGATGATGTCGAGGAACGCGCATATCGCCATGGAGAAAAGGTTGGTCTTGTCGCTGGAAAGAGCGAACGAACCAACGCTTTCGTGGCCGAGCTGGATGAAGTCAGCAAGAACTGTCTGGCTTATCTTGGTGTCGTACCGCGCGATAATGGAGTTGGTGTCAAACTGCCGTGAACCGCCGGTGCTGGTCAGCTCGAACGTATAGCCGAATGGCAGGACCAGACCTTCCGTAGAATCGCGGCGGATGTTTTTGACCATGGCTTCCAGCCCGGCGCGGATGGCGTTCATGTCCTCGTCATCCTTGTCCCAGATGCCCATACCTTCAGGCGTGGTGATGACCGGCAGACCGGCGAGGTCGCGCTCGATGCCGATGCCCTCGATTTCCTGTATGCGGCGTTTGAAATACCATGAGCGGTACGCCGTGCGCAGGATGGAGCGGCCTTCGGGGTTGTCCTTGCGGCTCCGGGTGCGGAACAGCATGGCCTTGTTCATGGGAATCGTGATAAGGCCAAAATCGGGAGGCGGCATCTGCGTCATCCCGATAAGGTTGTCCTGATCGTCATACTCCCACTGGTACAGGGTCTCCTGAGAGCGGATGGGGAGTTTCATCCAGCCGATCAGCCCATCGTCATACTTGCTGGACGTTCGGTTGTCCTTGGTGCGGCCCATTCTGCGCTTATACACGATTTCGTGGAAGCTCCAGCCGTAGGTCAGGAAGGACAGAATCTCGGATATGGTGTCAATCCATGTCTGCTGCATATCGTCCATGCAGCTCTTGACGAACTCTGCGGCCTCCCGGTCCTTTGCCGTGCTGCCACCGGGTTCGACATTCCAGCTCGCCTGACGCACAAGCATCTCGATGGCGAACAGAATGGCTCCGATGGTCTCATCGTTGTTCGACATCTCGGTGAAAACTTCTGCTCCCTTCCGGCCTCTCAGCTCGGTAAGAAATTCCTCGTAGAAGATTCCGCCGTACCTGCGCTGTCCGACGCGACCGATTTCCTTTGAATCATTGCTCATAGCCGCTCACCTCCTATCTTTCATTACTTGTTCCAGTAGCTATCCTTCGACAGCCCAGTGCTTGCCGGGCGGCTGACGGAGTAGCCGTTTTCGATCTCTGCAAAGGCAGAGGAGCTTGCATCGACCATATCCTTGAACTTGGACTCAGGGAACGATTCAAGCTCGGTGAAGTACATCTCATTCCAGTCGGCCAGCAGGACATCCACATTGCCGTGCTGCCACTGGGCTGCAAACGGCTCGGCGCGTGTTTCCTTGCTGCCAGACTCGGCGATGGTCTTAACGACAAAACCGGCCAGCATTTTGACGAAGGACTGAGCCTGCGCCTTACCTGCTTGGCCGGGGTCTTTGGGCAGTCGTTCGACCACCCGTTTGTACTTTTTCTTGTCGATCTGGGCTGTCTGCTTGATGTGGGTGCGCACATCGTCCGCAGACAGGCGTTGGTTCGTGACGTTGGCGACAATGTACCGGCCATTGCGCCGCTTGCCGATAAGGACGCTGGCAGTGTATGCCGGGTCGCCGTTCTCGTCCTCCGAGGTGGCGGCCAAGTCCCAGCCGCGCGCCCATGTGATGACATCATTGGGCAGTTCATCAAGAAGCGTAACCTGACTGCGCTTGAAGAACATACAGGCGGCGGGCTTGATCTTCCAGTTGCCGTTGAGCAGACGCTCTCGTTCGACCTCAAGCAACGCATTCAGGTTGGCGATGTATCCGGGGTCACTCTCCATCAGCACCTTGTTGTCCTGAAGGCGAGAAGCGATGAACGTGACGCTCTTGCACTGCTCGATGGGAATGTCATGCTCCTCGGCCAGTTTTTCAGCGGTATCTGCGAAGTAGATGGTGTCGTTGAGGACACACATATACCGCACGAGGCCGCTGCGCTCAGGAATCGGGTAGCCGGTCTCTTGGTCAATCCACCACGAGATGAAGTCAGCCACCCAGCTATCCGCATCAGGGTTGCAGGTGGCACGGACATAGGGCCGGATGCCGCAGGTGGTACGGTTTCGGGACAGCATATACAGGAACTGCTTGCGGCTGAAATGGGTCAGCTCGTCAAAGCCAAGGTAACAGATTTCTGTACCCTGCCAGCTGCTAAGGTCATCGTCGCAACTGATGTGGGCGAAGTTCAGTCTCCCTCCCCCGCCGAATGTCCAGTGCAGTTTCGGGGTCTTGCCGGGGACGGCATCTGGAACGAGGTCATAGATTTTATGGCTCGCGTCCCACAGGCCGCCCTCAGCCGTAATCTGGTTGTAGTTGTGGCGGAAGATAACGCCGCCCCAGCCTTTCACATTGCGGTTCCGTAGCCCCTCCAGCAGAAGCGCATAGGTTTTACCACCACCGGCGGCTCCACCGTATATCACGATGTCTGCTTTCGAGGCCATGAACGCGGTCTGCGGTCCGGCCTGTGGCGAGAGCGTTTTTTCGGTACGCTTGTCGCGGCCATTGTCGGGGATGCAGATGGGAGGATATTCGACCTCGAATACCGTATCATCGCCAGCTCCGACGGCTCCGCCGAAGTCGCCAGTCAATTCTCCGAGAAGCCTGATAGCTCCAGTGTCGCCTTCGAGCAATGCCTTCTGCATGAGCCGGACAACGATGGCAGTGTTGTAGTTCTGGTCTTCAGACTTAACTCCAAAGTTCTTGAGGTTCTGCTTGTTGGTCTCGCCGACGACAGGCATCTCCATGAGCATCTTTGCCATCTGCTTCATGTTCTTCTTAGCCCGCCGCGCCTCGCCAGAAGCTATGCCGCCCTTTCGACCGTTCTCGCTGGCCTGTTCAGACGTAGGCACTATCAGGTTGCTCGGATTTGACACATCTATCTCACCCCTATTCTCCGGCAGCAATAGAAAAAGCCGAGGCAATCAAGCCCCGGCTTATCAGCGGTTACTTCTTGTACTTTTCGTAGGTTTCAGGTGTCCATTCGGTCCCGCCGTTGGTCGGGTCAACCGGCCCTCGGTCTGATTGGAACTTCTGAAGGCGGCGTTCATCGTTCGGCTTCATGTACCCTTGGCTGCGCTGATGGTTGTACCAGCCGTCGTAGTTGCCGTAGTCGAACAGGTTCATTTGCCGGGGTTCCAGAGCCTCGTTCTCCTCTCTGAAGAAATCCATCTGCGTTGCGCCGTTTCTGCGGCCACGCCGGGTGTGGACATCAAAGACGTAATCGGGAACATCGAACTGCGAAACAGCCTTCAGCCGCTCGACTTCGTGGTAATCAACGAACGCTTCATACTCGGCATCGCTGAGGGGCTGGTCGCCCCACATGAAGTTACAGGCAACGTAGTCTGCATCGCGGTTCTTCTTGGCCATGCACAGCAGTACAACGGCCTTTGCGATAAACAGGTCGTTGGTTTCACCGGGCTTGTTCCGCTGGTTCACATAGTCGTCAGCCTCTTTCAAGGCCATGATCTCCTTGGTCATAATGCCGTAGCAGTCCTCAGCGGAAACGGTCAGCAGCCGCTTCCACAGGTACGCCCGGTATTTGACGGACATCTCATTTGCGGCGTATGCTGCATGAGGGATGTCACACCGGCGAATCGCCTTCTGAATCATCGAGGACATTTCAAATAGGTTGTACCCATTTTTCGTCAATGCTTCAAATGCCATGAACAAAAACCTCCAATTTTTTTGTTTGTTTATAGTATAATTCTACCAAAGGAGGTCTGCGTCCGTCAAGCGTTTTTCATGCGATGCTCCGATGTTTTTTCGAGATAACGACCAAACATATCGGTAAATCCCTCAGCCTCGCGCAGCACTTCTCCAGTGACCTCAGAAACCACTTTCGGGCGGGGCACGATGAACTGGCGGGACGAGCTGATGGAGTATGCGCCAACATTGTCAAAGACCAGCCTATCGCCGATTGCAAACTCGCCAGAGATGCCTTTGACGAGATAGTCATATTCGAGGCAGGTGTCGCCGCCGATGATGACATCAGTGAATGTACAGGTGTTGTCATTCATGTGGACGACTTCAGGAACGAGCTTCTTCATGTCGGCAATGACACCCATGTGGTTGGATGCGCAGTTTGCTGTGAGGTAAATCTGCCCGCGCACGAACTTGATGTTGGTGATGGTGGCAGCCATCTTCATGGTGTTGCCGACCAGCGCAGTGCCGGGTTCGATCATCAGCATCACATCCTCATCGGGGAACGCTTTCTTCATCGCGCCGGCAATAATCTGAGCGTACTCCTCATAACCGCCGTAGGCATAGCCATTGAACTGCTCTGCCAACTCAGGAGCCATCGGGCCGAACATACCGCCACCAAGGTCGATATACTTCGCGCCGTAGGTCTTGGCCAGCTCAATCATGCGGTCGATCTTGTTCTTCCAGTATTTCGGCTGGCGGGCGGACCCGATATGGCACTGGAAGCCACGGAACTCAAGGTGCGTGTTGTGCTGGAAAAAGGCCATCGCGCCACTGAAGTCATCGCTGTCAATGTCAATGCCAAACCGGGACTTCAGGTCATTCCCGGCATCGAACGTAACGCGGATGCCGACAGGAATGGTGATGCCCTGTTCCTTGGCCATGAAGTAGATGTCCCGCAGCTCATCGTAGTTGTCAACATTGACGAAGCCGCCGCAGGAGGCCAGCTTGACCTTTTCTGCGGTGTTCGGGATGACACCATTGTAGACAATGCGGTCCGGCGTGAAGCCAAGCTCCATTGCGTACATCCGCTCATACGGAGAAACGACCTCAGCCAGCAGACCAGCCTCGTTCACGATCTGGCAGATGTCTGCGAGGTAGTTGGTCTTGAAGCTGTACGCGGCGTAGGTGTTGCCGTAGTAGCGGTGGAACGCCTTTCCCATGTTCACGATGTTCTCGTAGAGAGTGTTCTCGTTGAACAGGTACATGGGCGAATCATCTCTTGACCATAATTCGCGCAAAATTTCGTTTGTAGTTGTAGTCATAGTACTTCCCCCATTTGTTCTTCATGGCCTCGACGAGAATCATGTGGCCTTCTCTCGTGCGGCTCGCGCCTTCGTTCAGATCCATGCCGGCCTTGGCGCACAGGTAGCGCGGTTGGAGGATGATGCGGTTGTGCAGAAGCTCCTGCATCATCATGTCAACATCGGAGGCCGCAGGGTCCTCCGGGTCGTAGGTGGCCTTCAGAGCCTTCTTGTTTATCCAGCGGATGTGACCGGGCATCCCGACGAACTTAAACTCGCAGTCATACGCATAGGGAGCCATCGTAGGCTGGTCAAATGCGTAGCCGATGCCGAGGTCGTAGATGAGCTGGGCAATGCGCTCGATCTCAGCCGTCACGCGCTCCTTGTCGGGGCGTTTATCGGGCAACTCAAGGTAGGTCGTATCGCTCATGCGGTAGACGAACTTTTCGATGTCGTCATCAGCAATGAATATCACATCTTCCGGCGTGTTGTGGATTATCCAGTAGAGGGTAGACATGAAGCTGCGTACAGCTCCATCGGGGATGACGAGAAGGTCATCGACACCGGCGGCTCTGTACGCAGCTTCTTCTTCCTGTCTTACGACGTAGGTACAATATTCAAACTGGTGCTTCGTCAAAATCTTGTTCGGTCGGCGGTACGACATACAGTAGATGTTAAACGAAGTATTCCGACTCATAGTTCTTGCTCATGCGGAGCTTGTAGTTGATTTCAGGGTGGATGTTCTCGACATTATAGCCGAGGAGCTGACGGCACCGCAGGTACGGCAGGTTCAGGCCAGCCTTGGCGATGAACGGCAGGGATGCACTCAGGCGCGGGTTAGTCTCCAGCAGCTTCACGCTGCCATCTTCCTTCAGGATGAAGTCGAAGCACACATTGCCGTCCAGCCCGGTGTCAGCGACGATCTGCTTGGCAATGGCGAGAGCCTGTTCGTTCTGCTTGATGCCGGCGAACATCGCGCTGCCAAAGGCCATCAGGTAGCCCTCAAAGCCGAGGGCGTGGAGGACGCGGCCATGGTCTGCCAGTACGCACATACTGTAATCCAGACCTTCCTCATACTCCTGCATGATGATGTCCTCATGGCAGTTCTTTGCCAGCTCCAGCAGCATATCGAACGTGATATAGCGGTTCATGCCGAACTTGTTGTAGATGGTCAGGTCGCGACCCTTCTCCTCGTCAATGATGCAGAAACCGAGGCCGCCGCAGCGGTTCGGGAGCTTGCAGCACATGGGCTTCTTCGGGTAGCCAATCTCATCAGCAAACTGGAAGAAGTCGAGGGGCTTCTTGCAGACCATCTGCTTCGGCATCAGGTCGGGGTAGTGCTTTGCCAGCTCGACCTTGTTGCCAGAGGCCAGAATAGACTCCATGGAGGAGATGGACACCTTAACGCCGTGGCTCTCAAGCAGCTCGCGGTTCTCTGCCATGATAGGCAGCTCTGCGGTGATGAACGGCAGGATGACATCGACCTTCTCCTTCTCGCAGATGTCGATAACTGTCGGGATATAGCTTTCCTCGGTGATGCGAGGAACAACATAGCCAGCGTCAACGCCCTTGCGGAGCAGCGCAGTGTCATCGCAGTTGATGCCGACGACGTAGATTTCCTCACCGTCGTAGTTGTCCTTCAATGCACGGATGAGGTCATACGAGTGCATCGAGCAGCCGGTAATCAGGACTCTAATCATTTTCTTCCTCTTTCTCCGGGTTTTCCGGGTCTGTTTGTGGAGCGTCTTCCTTGGGTACGATTTGGGCTTTCATATCGTCATACCAGACGGCTCTTGCCTTTATCCTCCGCTGCTTGGCAACAAGCACTTTCGCGCCGTCGATGCCGAGTGCGCGGATAAGATTCAGGTAGTCAACCTCATTCCGGCAGACGATCATAACATAGTCATATTTCTCATAGCGAATCGGCTCGATGTCCTTGATTTTCCGCTCGTCAGGATTCTTTTCGAGCATATCGAGGCCAAGGTCCACTGTGAGGTCGGCAGTCCAGTCGGCGAGCAGGTCGAGGTCCCATTCACCGGCGTGGGTGTTGTCCTTGATGTTGATGGCCCGCAGCTCTGCATCGGTGTAGCCAATGAGCCGCTTGCAGTCCACCATGATATCAGGGTCTTTCTTGGTGAGGATGATGCTGCGTTGATTTCCGGCAATCACGTTGTCGTTCTCGTCGATGAGGAAGATGCCAAAGTCGCCGAACATCTCAAGCGAGCGTTCCAGCTCCTCGGCCTTTTTCTTCGTGATCTTTCTGGGGTTTCCAAAACCGTGCTTCAGGTCACCAACGCGCATTTTTTCACATCTGATGCACCGTTCCTTGCGTTCTTCCATAGCGTTCTCCTAAAACAAAAAGACAGCTCGTGATGAGCTGTCTTGGGTTTTTGCGAGGTGCACACCCGGCCATGCCTGCTGTCGAACCGGGTGTGCTGCTCACAAACAGATGATAGAGGAATCCTTGAGCATCAGGCAGCCTCGTTACTGCCATTTACTATTCTAAAGCCTGTCAACTGAAATTACAATGACAGCGTTTTGACATTATTGCTCAGAAAACCTCACACCGTCGATACCGAAGAACAAAACAGCGAGTTCTTCGTAGGCGGTCTTGATGTCGCGGAATACCGTGCGGACGACTACATTCTCCATCTCGGCAATGTCCTCGGCGGTCTTAGACTCGTCCTCAGACAGGTACATCCAGTAGATGACCCTGTACCGCCGCTGGCCTTCAGGGGACCTGTTGCAGTCCTTCTTGTAGACCTCCAGCATTGCGTCGATGTGCTCGATCATCAGCTCGGTGCGAGCCACCCGGTCTTTGATGCTGACGACCTCAAGTTCCCCGCTGCGGTAGATTCCCTGCATCAGCTCCAGCAGCTCAACAAGGGTCTCGTTGGTGCTGGTGTCCTTGCCGTACACGCTGCTCACGGTCATCTTCTTGAACCGCCGGTAGTTTTTCAGCAGCATCTTCGCGCTGTTCACAACGCGGTGATGCCGTTCTCTGCGGGCTTTGCCATCCTGCTCCTGCTGCCGCTCAAGTTCCTTTCGGTACGATTCAACAGCGGTTTCGGATGCCAGCCGGACGATGGCTTCCAGCTCAGGTGTGAGCTGCCGGGCGTTGTTTTCTGGCTCCATGGGAACCACCTCCTTCTCTTACAGCGAGAACTTACTGGCAGTTCTCGTACTGGTAATCCTCCTGCCGCTCATCTTCGCCGGGAGCGTCGCGCTCAATGGGCGCAGAGTCCATGTCGTCATCGAACATACTGCGCTGGGCGGTGTTGACAATCGGTCTCATTTCATAGTTGCCGGTGTCGGCATTGTAATACAACTCATCGGTTTCATTGTGCGTAGCTCCGTGCATCTCATTGTTGATTTTGACGCTGGAGGTAATCTTGTGGAAGAACTGCGGCATATAGACCTCGCGCTCAGGAGCGTCAATTTCAGCATCATAGTTCTGGATGGTCTCGCTGCGGAAACCAACGTCCAGCTTCATGGTGATGCTCCCCTCTTTTGCTCCGCAGCCGACCATAGTTCCGAGAAGTTTCTGAAGTACGGTATTCAGGCTTTCTTTGGCATCGGAAAACGTGTCGCAGTCAAAGTTCAACTCGCGGATATAGGCTTTATCCATAATTCACTCTACCTTTCCATACTTGATGTGGTTATCTTTCATATACTGCCGGAGAGCCATAAGCTGCTTCTTCGTGCCGATGGCGCGGAAGCTCATAGCGTACAGCTTTTCGGGGGATTCTGCGGGTGCAGGGGCAGGAGCGGGAGTAGTTGCGGCGGCTTTCTCAGCTGCCGCAATGAATGAGCTAGGCTGCGGCGCGGGCTGGACAGGCGTGGCGGGCTTGGGAGGCTCAACTGCGGGAGCGGAATGAGCGGGCGCAGGGGCGGCAGCCTTGGCCTTTTCAGCTTCAGCGGCGAGTTCCGCTTTGCGGCGGTCTTCCTGTTCCATGCGCTGCGCCAGCTTCATAGACCCCGCCAGCTTCATGGTCTGGAGGTAATTCGCAACAGCAAAGGAGCGGTACGGCTCACTGACGACAGTGTTGATGGTTTCGATGTTCGTCCTGATTTGCTGGACACCATCAGCGATGCCCTCCTTGGCCTTTTTCATAGAGGTCGAAGCGTTCACCATCTTGGGGTCGAACACGCGCTCAAAGGTGACGGATTCGGCCAGATCGCCGATGATACTGTCGAAGTATGCGACGAGTTGCTTCTTCTTGTCAGCTTTCTGGGCCGCCTCATAGTTCTTGATGGTGGTGTCGATGGGCTGCACAGCATCGGCAATGAGGGCAGTCACTTCGGCGACCTCAGCCTCGAAACGGTCATACGGAGCCATGACTGCTTTCTTGACGCGGATGCGGCTGTCGGAGATGGCGTTATTGAGGGCATTCAGCTCAGTCCTGTCTGCGCGGGCGTGGGTGATGTCATCCTCGGTGTAGACGAGGCCATTGTACTTCTCCGTGATGGAGCGAACGTACTTCAAAAGCTCGTCCTTGTTCCAATCAATGTGTACATTTTCGGCAAGCGAGTGTTCGTTGTTGATAATAAGGCCAAATTCTTCACTCATGTTTTTCTTCTCCAATCTGTTTGATGATGATTACGGTCCGGGGCTTGTCGGAATAGAACTTCCGGCACTGGCAGTCTACAATTTGCGTGTCATCGCGGTACGCGACCTGATTGAGCGCATCAGCCACGAGCTTGACAACATTGTCCATGTCAGGCTTCTTGGTTGGACGGATGAGGCCGTCCAGCTTGGCAGCTCTTTTCGCCTTGCTGTCGCTCTTTGGAACGGCATAATATGCCAGAATCCTCATGTCGAGCATCGCGGTGTCAGGGAAGCGGAATGTACCGCACTGACGGCGGTATTCATATCCGACGAGGGCTTCCCTGCTCTCGGTCTTCTGCGGAGTGTGGGCAGTCCCGGTGTAGGTGTTGAACCGGGGCCGTCCCTTGCCATACGGTTCACCAAGGACGGTGAACTGGATGCTGTTCATGTACTCTCGCCTCCCGGTCATTTCTCTGCACTGCCGTCATCGGCATACAGCTTCAGCGTGTAGTCCACGCTCTTGCCGCTCGGCGTTTTCTGACGTTTGCCGGGTCCAACGGTATATCCGTTGTCAACGAGGATGCCGGCAACCGTCTTGCGGTCTTCCTTCGAGAAAATCTTGATCTCTGCAATAAGCTCCATATCACTCACCTAACAATTTCTTCATCTCATCGAACTGCCGGACCGCGCTGCGCTTGCGCCACGACAGCCCGGTCAGCTCAACCGGGTAGCACATCTCGAACAAGCGGTCAAAGATGCGGCTGTACCGAATATCCGTGCACTTCTTCATGTGGTCGAGGGACAAGTTCGTTGTAAGGATGATGGGACGCTTACTGCGGTAGCGGTCGTCGATGACCTTGTACATCTGCTCAAGGGCAAAATCGGTGCTGCGCTCCGCGCCGAGGTCGTCGATGACGAGCAGTTCCGCTCTGCTGGCAAAGTCGAGGCTGTTGCTGTCAAAATCCAGCGCACGTTCAAGGATGTTCGGGAACGATGTCATCACGACGGTGTGCAGTCCGGCCATCAGCTCATTGGCGATGGCGGCTGCGATGTAGGACTTCCCGGTCCCGACATCCCCATAAAACATAATTCCCTGCCCGCTTGTCTTGAGTTCATTGAACTTCTCGACGTATCTCCGGGCAATCCTCAGTGCTCTCTCGTTGCCATCAGTTTTCTCACAGCTTGCAAACGTGACGTTTTGAGCCTTTGCATCAATCAGGCTCAGATTGCGGAGCCGTTCAACCTCGCGTTGGCGGTTGTACAGCTCCATCTGCTGCCGGAGTTCTTCTTCCTTTTTCAGGGAGCAGAAGCAGCGTTTTGGGACGATTTTCTTGACCGTTCTGCCGCTTCCGTCAAAAAGCGGGAAGTCGATTTCAAACTCGACCGTATCACCGCACTGAGGACATTTCTTCAATTTGGTCACGGTTTACCTCCATTCTGCAAATGGGTCATCATCGTTCGCCGGAACGGTCTGTGCAGGCTCGTTGTTTTTCAGGTAGTCCGTGAACGGCGTAGCGTCCGATAGGAACGTCTTCGGGTGCTTGATGAACTGCTTATCCGTCTTGTTCTGCTCAACGCTTACAGCGTAAGCTACGGCGGCATTGAGCAGTTCCGTTTCGCTCCACCCATCGTTGACCCGCGCACAATATTTCTTGTACGCTTCGCCCTTCCCGACCTTTCTGGGGTAGGCATCCCAGAATTTCTCAAATCCCTCCGGGTACGATGCTTTCGGAATGGTTTTCGTGGGAATCGGGATTTCGACCTGTACGACAGGTTCGGGAGCCTTTTTCCGGGCGCGTTCGGCGCGTTTCCGTTCGGCATCCTTTTTCCGGCTTTCGGCATCCTTATACCACTGGGCTTGCCATTCGCCCCAGTCGTGGAGATAGATGCGGTCGCCGGTAACATCGAGCCAGCCAGACTGTTTCATCGCATGAACGATGGTTTTGGATGAGTACCTATTATCGAGGCCGGTCTGTATGACAGCCTCGATGTCGGCCTCATTGCCTCCAATGATTTCGCCATCGGCATTGACGTTTCGGATTCCCCAAATCCACAGTCTGACGAGAAATCCAAGAGCTTCATTCTGAGAGCAGCCAACGCTATTGGCGAGCGTTCTGAGCTTGGGGCCGATAACGGCTTCATACACCTTGACCCAAGCCATAGATACCACCCCCTTTCCGGCTATAATAGTCAAATAGAGGCATTCAGCGCACTAAGACTGATGGGGGCAGTCAGAATGCGGTGATGACGGCAGCAGTCACACATCTCACAGCGGTCAGGCTCGACATCGCCGTTGCGGAGCTGGACAATGCGCGGCATATTCGATTCCACAGCAGCCAGAGCTTCATCGAGGAAGTTCTGCTCGATCTGGATGACGCGGATGTCAGGTTCTTCTTCCTTGGATACGCCAGAGATATAGAACGGCAGCCGCAGACCGGTGTTCTGCCGAACGATTTCCTGATACACGGCACCCTGAATGTCGTAGCCCCAGTAACGGATAAATTCGAGGTAGCCAAGGTCCTTGACCCACTTGTGCTCGGTCAGGGACGCCATGACCTTCAGGTCAACGATGGCCGTGCCGGGCAAATAGCTGTCCATCTTGATCTTCCACTTGGCACCAAAAAGCTCGCCGGTCATAATGACCTGCTTCTCGCCAGCCAGCGTAGACATGAAGAAGGGGTCGCGCTCAATGCGGGCAATGACCTGCTCGGCCTTGGCGAAGTCAGCCTTCAGGGTTCCGTCTTTCTTGAAGATTTCAGGGTTGTTCTTCTTGAACTCGTCCAGCGTCCCCTCGACGTAGCTGTCAACGTAGCTGCCGATCATCATGCCAGAGTTCTTCTTCTGCTGCCAGCGGCCATTCAGTTCCTCCAGCGCGGTGAACTCGCACCCACGGCGGCCATACGTTCCGACGAACTGCTTATACTGGCTTACGCTCAGGTATTCCTTGTTGGCTTCCTGCGAGTAGTAGTTCTCCGAGGTCAACACAAATGCTCCCATGTTCCTTATTCCTCCATAATATCAAGCTCTTCCAGCGTTTCGACTTCAGGCACAGGCTGGATTTCATTTTTCGGGGCTTCGATGGCGGGCGGCGTGAACGGATTCTCGGCCTCAGCGACATCAGGCTGGTTGTCGCTGTACTGCTCGGTGCTGTCCACCTCATACACCTTCTGGTCGTCCTCAATAGCCTTCTGCATCTCGACGGACAAGATGCCCCACTTGCTCAGCAGGAGCTTGATGACAGTTTTCTTTGCCATCGCGTCAAAATCGGTAGACCACCGGCTGGACTGCTTGCCATCGTTGATGTCGTAGCGGTACGACTGGCTGTATTTTTGCGCGTGATTGTTGATTTCGGCCTTGCTCATATACAGCTCCTTGGTGAAGCCGGAGCGGAGCCGGAACCATGCGTAGTAGCCGATAATCTTGTCGGTCTTGCCCTCATTGCGGAACTTGCAAGCCGAGAAGTCGTCAACAAACCGGCATTCGCCGGTGATGGGGTTGTAGCTGACAAGCTCGTCCGCATAAACCTCAGCACAGTTCATCTTCTCATACTCGCCGCTGCGGATGGCGAGCTGGATATAGCCCTTGTACATCATCTGGAACTGGGCGAGGCTCTGCTTCACCCACTGGCCATTGATGCAGGTCTTTTTGCTGAACGGAACGATGGCACTGAAGCCGAGGTTGCTGTCGATAGGCAGGTCGAACGACGCGGCGACAAATGCGGCAGCCATGATCGAGTTCGGTTCGGACGCTTTAAGCTGCGTGGATGCGGCCACGACGTTCACGAGCGAGGCCATGAACTGGCTGGACTTCTTGCCGAGGATGTCGTTGAAGCGGGTCTTGATGTCGTCCCGCGCAAGCATTCCCTTGATGCTGGCAACGGTGGCGAGCTGGTTATTTTTCGGTGCGGGCATTGCGGACTCCTTTCTGCTTGATGGATGTCGTGAACAGGCCGATGTTGAGCGGTTCCATCCTTTCAACAGCATCGTACAGCTCCTCATCGGAGCGGATGCCGTATTCAATACGAAGGATTTCTCTCAGCTTGTCGGCGTTCATTTGACTACCCCAGTTCTTTTTCGCAGACGAGCCGGACCTCGTTCATCGCAAGAGCGATCTCGTCCACATTCTTCAAAATCTCAGCGAGTTCAGGCTTCTCGCTGGCATCGACCTGTCCATCTGCGGCCACATCAATGATGCGATGGCGCAGGCTGTCGATTTTCGAGTCATCCAGCCCTTTCAGCACTTTCAGGGCTGCCATTGCGATGCTGCTGGTTTTGGTGCAGAACGGCATACACGCTCCAATCGGGCACTCGTGCTTGCAGTACCCGGTCTTCAGCTCCGGCTGATGGTACAGATCAGCCATAAGGACAACCTTGTCAACCGGGACGAATTTGGTGTTGCCGTTTTCGTAATCAGCGAGGGTGGACACGCTTACGCCGAGGAGCTCGGCGGCCTTTTCGCGGCTGTAAAGCCTGTCGTCGTATTCTGCGGCAGCTTTTCTAGCCTCAAAGTACACATTTCCGCTCGCTTTTGAGCAGTCTCTTCCCATTTTCTTTGGGTTCCTCCTGTGTTACGATGTAATCACTGATACGGACTGTCAGGGATGTTCAAGGCATCGCTGATGTTCTTGACAGCGGTTTCGGAGTAATTGCGGCCACTGACGATGCCAGATGTGTACTGCTTCGTCAGGCCAACGAGCTTTGCGAGGTCAGAAATGCTCATATCGCGCCGCACAAGCTCGATTTTGACATTCTTGCACCACTGCGGCAGGGGTCTTGCCATCATTTTGCGCCTCCTTCTCATCATTTTTAATTTACTTTTTACAAGTAAAATGATACAATCAGATTACATCCACTTGGTCGGTGGGATATTTGAGTAAGTGATTGTAACTTAATTATAGCTGGAATCTTCCAGTTAGTCAATATCATTATTGGAATTTTCCAGCTATTTTTAAGGAGGTTATTATGAGTACAATTTTGGAACGCCTTATCATGCTTCAGAAGCAGTCCGGGATGAACCAGAAGCAGCTCCAGAAAGAGCTTGGTCTCTCAAACTCGGCATTCTCCGACTGGAAGAAGGGCAAGGGCCGTCCATCGGTGGAAGCTCTCGTCCGCTTCTCGGAGTTCTTTGGCGTGTCGATGGACTGGCTGGCATTTGGCAACGTAGAAACGTCAGGAAATCAGACGAGCGCAGCGAACCCACGCGAGGCTGCTCTCCTGCTGAAGTACAGGTCAATCTCGAACGAGCAGAAGGTCAGGCTCGAAGCGTATCTTGATGGCATGGTCGATTCCAATGGGGCTCAGGAGGCCGAAGCAAAAGATGTCGGATAATCAGACTAAGCGATTTCATCGGCTGATCTCGGAGGGCAGAATCGTCTTCAAAGCTGCGGCCTATACGCAGTCAGAGGACGGCGAGCACCCGGAGCACATCACGTTCAAGCTGGATTTTTCCAGCAGTGACAGCGTGGCTGTTTTCGGCGTGTGGCGCGGGATGTCGCCGGGAGACAGCATCGAAAATATGCTGCTCTGGGACTTCTACGTTGCAGACATGAAGGCTGTCGAGCCATTCGCGCATGACGGTCTCTTGACGCTGCCGATGCTGAAGGAATCTCCTGCTCAAAAATGTTCGTATGCGGAACTTGGCAAGGTTCTGTATACGAAAATGGCCGCCTGACAAAATCAGACGGTCATTTTTGTATGGAGAATTTGAATTTTCCAGCGATTCAGTCATATCCGCGCGAGAGAGCTGCATCGAGGGCGTTTTGGCTCCAGATGTGGGAAAGTTGTTGAATCGGTTGAAGACGGCCTTAGAGGGCCTTATTTTAGCTTTAGATGGAGAGTGACATAGCATGGCAAAGGTAAAGCTGCCAGATAAGCCCCGCGTGGCAATATACACCCGCGTATCGACCCTGCACCAGATAGACAAGGACTCCCTGCCGATGCAGCGGCAAGACCTCATCAACTACGCGCGGCTCATCCTGAACACAGAGGACTACGTTGTCTATGAGGATGCAGGCTATTCGGGCAAGAATACAGACCGCCCAAAATTTCAGGAGATGATGCAGCAAGTCAGGCTGGGGATGTTCACGCATATCATCGTATGGAAAATCGACCGTATCAGCCGTAACCTGCTGGACTTCGCTACCATGTACAGCGAGCTGAAGCAGCTTGGAGTAGTCTTCGTCAGCAAGAACGAGCAGTTCGACACCAGCTCTGCGATGGGCGAGGCCATGCTCAAAATCATCTTGATATTCGCGGAACTGGAGCGTAACATGACTTCGGAGCGCGTGACGGCAGCCATGCTGTCCAGAGCAGCAAACGGACAGTGGAACGGTGGCCGCGTCCCGCTGGGCTATGACTATGACCCGGAAACCAAGACGTTCACCATCAACGAGAGCGAGGCGGCAGTGGTCAAAATCATCCACGACAAGTACGAGCAGGAGCGGTCGCTGGTTTCTCTCGCCAGATACCTCAACGGCCATGGCTACCGCACCCGGACAGGCTGTACCTACTCCCCTTCAACCCTGCTCATCATCCTGCGCAACATCTTCTACTGCGGCGACTACCGTTACAACGTCCTGAAGGATGGTGACAGGCAGAAGCGGAAGAAGGAATCGGAGTGGATTACGGTCAAGGACCACCACCCGGCTATCATCAGCCGAGAGCAAAAGGAAGAAATCGCGCGGATTCTGAAGGAGAACAGGCGGCTTGAATGCGAGCGGCGCGGTATATACTCCAAGAAAAAGAACGTCCATGTTTTCGGCGGGCTGGTCATCTGCGGCAACTGCGGCCATGCGATGACATCTACCATCAGGCCAGCAGACCAAGACGGCATCCGCTGGTCTGTCTACGTCTGCCCGACAAAGCGCAGGAGCGAATATCTGTGCAAAGGCAGAGCCACCTCAGAGGTGGTCTTGGGCGAGTTCGTGTTCAACTACATCCTAAATATGCTGAACGTCCAGAAAAACTTCGACAGCATAAACTCAGTGGAGGATATGGAGAAGATGCTGCTCTCAGGCAGTACATTCAGGGATGTCGATGGTATCGAGCGAGCAGGACTGGACGATCTCTACAATATGCTGGCCTCCGGGCTGACGGAGAAGGCTCCATTCGACAGCAGCGTTGAGGTCAGGAAGAAGCCTGTCGTGTCAGACATAGAGCTGGAAAACCTGAATACGGAAAAGACAAGGATAGAGCGGGCGGCGGAACGCCTTCAAAATCTCTACTTGTACTCAGACGACTCCATCTCTCAGAAGGACTACATCATCCAGCGAGAGAAGCTGATGAGCCAGCTCGCTGAGGTCAATGAGCAGATCGGCATGGTCATGTCAAACGCGGACGAGAAGGATGTGTCGGACGAGGAGTTCGTTCATGCGGCATCAAAGTTCATTCTTACACAGAAGCTCGAAGGCCGAACCTATATCTACTACAAGCGGCTGGCGACAACGGTGTCGCGGGAGGTCCTGCGTTCGTTCGTTATGAGCATCATCGAGAACATCACGATCTACGATGGCCGGGTGCAAACCATCGTGTTCAAGAACGGCCTCTCACACACTTTCATCCTGAAATAACAAAAGACCCGACGGCATAATCGCCATCGGGTCTTTACTTTTTTCTACATACAAATATCGCAAAAAGCGCGAATTTTGTATCAGACTATCAGCATAGCATCGCCAAAGGAGAAGAAACGGTACTTCTCTGCCACGGCTACCTCATAGGCGTGCATGGTCTTTTCGTAGCCGTACAGGGCGGACACCAACATGATCAGGGTGCTCTCCGGCAGATGGAAGTTGGTGATCAGACCGTCGATGCAGTTGAACTTCACCCCCGGGTACAGGAAGATGGAGGTGTTGCCGCTGCAAGCCTTGATCTCGCCGTACTTGGCAGCGGCAGCCTCCAGTGTGCGGCAGCTGGTAGTGCCCACAGCGATGACCCGGTGGCCTGCGGCCTTGGTATCGCGGATGCGCCGGGCGGTCTCCTCGCTGATGGAGTACCACTCGCTGTGCATCTTATGGTCGGAGATCTCGTCCTCCTGCACAGGTCGGAAGGTGCCCAGACCAACGTGCAGGGTGACCTCGGCAATGCCGACCCCCATGGCGCGGATGGTGTCCATCAGCTCCGGGGTAAAGTGCAGCCCGGCGGTGGGAGCAGCTGCGCTGCCCAGCTCCTTGGCATAGACGGTCTGGTACTGGCTCTGATCCTCCAGCTGCTTTGTGATGTAGGGCGGCAGCGGCATCTTGCCAAATTCATCCAGCTTTTCATAAAGCGTTTCGGTATCATAATAGAATGTAACGTACTTGTTGCCGTCCTCCATGGTCTCGTCCACCACAGCGGTCAGGCTGCCGTCACCAAAGCTTACCTTCGTGCCGGGCTGCATCCGCTTGCCGGGCTTTGCCAGGCACTCCCAC
>ENA-UEOL01000072-UEOL01000072.1-human-gut-metagenome-genome-assembly--contig:-NODE-72-length-66031-cov-101.972435_pt1 | contig 66031 bp, 45 predicted proteins | sample MGYA00242884_ERZ507884 | MGnify/ENA primary metagenome ERZ507884 (study PRJEB26167, sample SAMN06115417) | human gut metagenome | host: Homo sapiens | place: China:Chongqing | collected 2015-03-06... | reverse complement strand
CGTGGGCGTTGACGGATTCGAACCGCCGACCCTCTGCTTGTAAGGCAGATGCTCTGAACCAGCTGAGCTAAACGCCCGTTGTTTTCTCAAAAGCGATGCAAAAGTACGAACTTCTAACGACACGACAAAACTTTTCTACACTTTTTTACAGAATATTTTGCGAGCACATTATACACAATCACAATAAAAGTTTTGATAATCAACGCTTAACGTATCTGAATAAAAACAACAACCAACACGCCATTACAAGCAACTTCAACCATATTTATGCGTCAAAACAGAAAGTTTTGTGTACATTTGCACAGATAAAACAACGTAACAATCCTACGCAATGAAAAAATATGTAGAAGACTTGCGCGTGGTCGAAGTTGAAACGCCCCGCCAAGGATATGTTCTGCTTAAACTCTCTCCACAAACAGGTCTCTTGCCCGAAATCATGCCTGGGCAATTTGTCGAGGTACAAGTTAAGAACTCTCCCACCACTTTCTTACGTCGTCCTATTTCCGTCAACTTTGTTGACTACGACAATAACCAACTTTGGCTTCTCGTCCATGCTATAGGCGACGGAACGCGTAGCATGGCGGCATGCCACGTTGGCGACACGCTTAATTGCATGTTTCCCCTCGGCAATGGCTTCACCCTGCCCAGTTGCGACGGCAAGAAAATTCTTTTAGTAGGTGGTGGCGTGGGTACTGCTCCCCTACTCTATTTTGGCAAGATGCTAAAGGATTTAGGCTGCGAACCAGTATTTCTATTAGGCGGCCGCAGTGCTACCGACTTGATGCAACTTGACCTATTCGAACAGTTCGGCCGCGTATACGTTACTACCGAGGACGGTTCTAAAGGCGAAAAGGGTTTTGTCACCAACCATAGCATTCTTAATAGCGAACAGTTTGACAGCGTTTCTACCTGTGGTCCTAAACCCATGATGATGGCTGTAGCACGTTGGGCCGCAGCTGCTAACGTTCCTTGCGAAGCATCGCTCGAAAACTTAATGGCTTGTGGTCTGGGCGCTTGCCTTTGCTGCGTTGAAAAGATGACCGACGGCCACAACCTCTGTGTTTGTAAAGAAGGTCCCGTATTTAACACCAATCAATTGTCATGGCTCAATTAAACGTAAAAGTAGGAGGACTCGACCTCAAAAATCCTGTAATGACAGCCTCGGGCACGTTTGGCTACGGCATCGAGTTTGCCGACTTCATTGATTTAAATCAACTCGGTGGCTTTATCGTTAAGGGTACTACCCTACATGCACGCGAAGGAAACGACTACCCTCGCATGGCCGAGACGCCCTCGGGTATGCTCAACTGCGTTGGTTTACAAAACAAAGGTGTGGACTACTTTTGTGACCATATCTATCCACAACTTAAGGACATACAAAGCAACGTATTAGTCAACGTTTCTGGTTCTTCACCCGAAGACTATGCCGAGTGTGCAGCTCGCATCAACGAACTTGACCACATTCCAGGCATCGAACTCAACATCTCTTGTCCTAACGTCAAAGACGGCGGCATGGCCTTTGGCGTCACTTGCGAAGGTGCCGCCAGTGTTGTGCGCGCGGTACGTAAGCGCTACGACAAAACGCTGATTGTCAAGCTTTCACCCAACGTTACCGACATTGCTTCTATCGCCAAAGCAGTTGAAGCGGAAGGAGCTGACAGCGTTTCGCTCATCAACACACTCATGGGTATGAGCATTGATATTGAGCGCCGACAGTCACGCCTCAGCATCGGCACAGGTGGACTTAGCGGACCTTGCGTCAAACCAGTTGCACTACGTATGGTATGGCAAGTAGCTCGTGCGGTCAACATTCCTGTAGTTGGATTAGGAGGCATCATGAATGCCACCGACGCTATCGAATTTTTAATGGCAGGCGCTACGGCCATCGAAATTGGCACCGCCAACTTCATCGATCCCACTACTACCATTCGCGTCATTAATGGTATCAACGAATGGTTAGACAATCACGGAGTAAAAGACATACACGAGATTATTGGGTGTATGAAGTAATAAAACAAAACGCAAAGCGCGTAACACAAAAACCTTTTGTGTTACGCGCTTTTGTTTTCTGAAAAGTTTTGTAACTTAGCGCCAAGAAACGAAATCATATCAAAACAATGACGACAAGCGAAATACCATTTTACAAAGAAAGAAGCATCAAAGGCTACATGGCCGATGCTTGGAAGATGATAGCTCTCAATTGGAAGGACTACCTATTAACCCTCACCCCCTTTCTACTGATTGCAGGCATCGCCGATGCCTTATTTTTTGAATTTACGCTACGCTACGTTTGCAAGCAAGCCCTCCCGGCTTACCTTTTCTTAAGTTCTGACGGTGATATTAAAGTAGCTCAATGGATGGCCACTCCCAATATAGGCAATGCCATATACCTCACCCTCTCTGCGCTATTTTTCATCATCGGCAACCTCTGCTTAACAGCAAAGTTATTCGCCACCATACGCCACTATGCTACCCACGACAAGATGAATACTAAGCGTTCTATTACGCTACAAAAGGTTGATTACCAAAGCATTAAGAGTGTATTCTTGAGTAATTTCGGCTTCACGCTCATCGCAGCATTGTTCTGTTGTCCATTTGTTATTTTAGCATTGAAGTGGAAACTCTGGACGTTGGTATTCGTCCCACTCATTGCTATTTATGCCTACGCAATATGCTACCTGTTCACCCTTAAAATAGGTCTTTACTTTACACCATTCAAGCAAGCCATTGGCTATGCTTTCAAGCACGCGCTTGGTCACCCCTTCATTCTACTCTTACTAACGTGCATACCCGTTGCTGCTATTACTATCGTATGTTTCTTACCACAAGCTACTTACGGATTAAGCAGTCTTGCAGCCAACAAGTCTGCCTATATGGGCGACAATATTGAAACATCAGCCCTACTCACGCCTCTATTCTTTATTATCAACACCATCAGTTTTAGCATCATTGCATTAGCTAAAAGTTACACAACATGGTGTTTAGCGTTAAAGGTGGAACAGAAAGTAGCGTCTAAAGACTAAAATACTTAAATTTCGGATTTAACAAGGGCGGGCTGAAATTGAAGTTTGAAATCCTCTACAAAATGTTTCAGAATGCCCTAAATAGGCATTGGCTTACGTATATTTTACCTACGATGTTTTTTGCTTTCATGTTTCATTTTCATGTTTCAACTTGTTGATTATCAATACTTTTGAAGACTGAAACATACGACTTTTATGTTTCACTTTTAGTTTCAATGTTTCATACTAAAAACACTGTGGGAGAAAAACAAAAACACTGTGGGAGCGATTCAAAACCCCTGTGGGAGCGATTCAAAAACACTGAGGGAGCGTGCAACCGCTCCCTCAGTGTTTTGAAAAATGAAACATGAAACTAAAAATGAAACATTAAAGTCGTATGTTTCATTCTTTAAAAGTGTTGATAATCAACAAGTTGAAACATAAAAATGAAACATGAAAGATAAATCAAAAGTTCTGAAAATGTATGGATATTATGTAAGATAAATTGCAGTTTAAAACTTGAGTAAAGCAGACTGCAATTTGTCAAACTGTTGCAGTTTACCTAAATCCAAAACTCGAAAAACTTAGGCATACACTAAGATTACACCACTGAAGTTTCGGATTTAACAAGGGCGGGCTGAATCCGAAATTAAGATGAGTTTTTGCAACCACATGCCCACGAGATAAAGAAGTAGGTTACTTAGAAGTAACTCATAATCCTTTTTTAGAGAAAACTTCAGTTATACCACTAACCAAAGCTATATGCGCCAAAATCAACACACACGACTAAGTTCCCCTTCTACCCCTTGCCAAATGTAAAGAAGTCATTAAGAAATTAAAAGAAACTGACATTTTACTTTGCAGTTCATACATAATGGCTTATCTTTGCAATGATTATTACAGATTTTTATGAAGAACGAACGTTTAGTTCCCGACTACATTTTCGAGACAAGTTGGGAAGTTTGCAACAAGGTGGGCGGCATTTACACCGTGCTCTCATCGCGTGCCAAAACGCTAATGTCTAAGTATCAGGACAAAGTTGTTTTTATCGGTCCTGATTTGAAACAACCCACGGCTAATGTTGATTTTTGTGAAGATGAGCGGTTGTTGCCTAAATGGAAAGAGGCTGCAGCAGATTTAGGCTTAAAGTGTAGAATTGGTCGATGGATGGTACCTGGCAAGCCCGTAGCTGTGCTGGTTGATTTTGCCCCCTTCTTTGAAATTAAGAATGATATTTATGCCGAGGCATGGAATCTATTTCGCGTTGATTCACTTCACGCATACGGCGACTACGATGAAGCCTCCATGTTCTCATACGCAGCAGGCCGATTTGTTGAAGCCGTTGTTTCTTTATGCCTCAACAAGACGGACAAGGTAATTTATCAAGCCCACGAATGGATGTCAGGCTTAGGTATGCTCTTCTTAAAGCATCACTTACCTCAAGTTGCTACTATCTTTACGACCCATGCCACAAGCATAGGTCGTTCTATTTGTGGCAACGACAAGCAACTCTATGCTTACTTCGATGGCTACAACGGCGATCAAATGGCGCAAGAGCTACACATGGACGCGAAACATAGCATCGAGAAGCAAAGCGCTTGGCATGCCGACTGCTTCACGACGGTAAGTAGTTTTACCGACCGCGAATGCAAACAATTATTGGATAAGCCAGCCGATGTTGTCCTGCCCAATGGTTTTGAAAACGATTTCGTGCCCAAGGGCCGTCAATTCACCGAGGTGCGTAAGAAGGCACGTCGTCGCATTCTCGACGTTGCCAGTGCCTTGACTGGAAGCACATTACCCAACGATACCTTAATTGTCTCTACCAGTGGCCGCAATGACTACCGCTGCAAAGGTTTTGACGTATTCTTGGAGTCAATGGCTGAACTTCGTACTCAACTCAACACACAGGGTGATAGCCAACAACAAGTTTTAGCGCTCATTGAAGTGCCCTGCTGGTTAGAAGGCCCACGCGCTGACTTGCAAGAAGCACTCAAACACGCTCCCATCGGCAGTGGCACCCCACTCCCCAACCCCATTATTACGCACAATCTACACAACCTTGACGAGGATCGCATCGTCAATACCATACGCCACTTAGGACTTGACAATCGCCCTGATGACAAGGTAAAGGTTGTACTCGTTCCGTGCTACCTTGAAGGCAACGACGGCATCTTCAATATGCCCTACTACCACCTCTTGGCAGCCAACGACTTAGCGCTCTACCCCTCTTACTACGAGCCTTGGGGCTACACACCTCTTGAGAGTTGCGCTTTCCACACACCCTGCGTCACCACCGACTTGAGTGGTTTTGGTCAGTGGGTCAACGAGGTAGTCGGCCACGAAGGCAAACTTTCCGACGGTGTTCGCGTTATTCATCGTGACGATAGCAACTACTTTGAGGTGGCTAACGACATCTGCAACACCGTGAAGGCATACACCAACGCTTCAAGCAAAGAGCGCACCGCCTATCGCAACAACGCTGCTTCTTTGGCCAACAAAGCCCAATGGAAGCACTTTATCAAATGCTATTACGATGCCTACGACTTTGCCCTGCGCACAGCCATAGGAACATCAACTAACGAATAATACAAACCTACTTCATAATCAATGAACATTAAAATCAGCAACGCCAACCAACCCTCATGGAAGGTGGTAAACGTTAAAAGCCACATTCCTGAGGCTTTGAAAAAGTTGGACGAGTTAGCTCACAACCTTTGGTGGGCATGGAACACAGAGGCTATTCAGCTCTTCGCCAGCCTTGACAACGACCTTTGGAAGAAGGTTAAGTGCAATCCTATCGACCTGCTTCGCAGCATTGACTACGATCGCTTGACGGAGTTGTCAAAGGACGAAGAGACCATTGCCCGCATGGACAAGGTCTACAACGACTTCCGTAAGTACATGGACGTTAAGCCTAACGCTAAGCGCGCTTCAGTTGCTTACTTCTGCATGGAATACGGTTTGAGCCACGTGCTTAAGATCTACTCTGGTGGTTTGGGCATCCTCGCTGGTGATTACTTGAAAGAGGCTTCTGATAGCAACGTCGACATGGTAGCCGTTGGCTTCCTCTACCGTTATGGCTACTTTACGCAGAGCCTTTCTATGGACGGCCAGCAGATTGCCAACTACGAAGCACAAGACTTCGACCGTCTGCCTATCGAGCGCGTTCTCGACAAGAAAGGCAACCAAGTTGTAGTAGACGTACCTTACCCCAACTTCATGGTTCACGCTACTCTTTGGGTAGCTAACGTAGGTCGTATCAAGCTCTACTTGCTCGATACGGATAACGAGATGAACTCTGAGTTCGATCGTCGCATCACCCACTCTCTCTATGGTGGCGACTGGGAGAACCGTATCAAGCAGGAGTACTTGCTCGGCATCGGTGGTATGTTAGCCCTCAAGCAATTAGGCATTACGAAGGACATCTACCACTGTAACGAAGGTCACGCTGCATTGTGCAACGTTCAGCGCTTGGCCGACTACGTTGAAAGCGGTTTGAACTTCGACGAAGCCCTTGAACTCGTTCGCGCTTCTTCTCTCTACACGGTTCACACGCCCGTACCCGCAGGTCACGACTACTTCGACGAAGGTCTCTTCAATAAGTATATGAATCAATTCCCCGCTCGTTTGGGCATCTCTTGGGACGACTTTATGGGCTTAGGTCGCACCAACCCCGACGATAAGGGTGAGAAGTTCTGTATGTCAACCTTCCTGTGCAAGACTTGCCAAGAGGTGAATGGTGTTAGCTGGTTACACGGCCGCGTAAGTCAGCAAATGTTCAAGGACATCTGGCCGGGTTATATGCCTGCTGCCAGCCGCCTCAACCACGCTGAGCGCACACACGACGAATGGTTCAACATCTACAACCCCCACCCCGAAGAGAGCCACGTTGGTTACGTTACCAATGGTGTTCACTTCCCCACATGGTGTGCGAAGGAATGGCAAGCCGTTTATGCTAAATACTTAGGCAAGGACTACATTCACGATCAGAGCAACGAAAAGATTTGGGAGAAGATACACAATGTGCCCGATGAAGTTATCTGGAACACACGTGTCACCTTGAAGAACAAACTCATCGACTACATTCGCGCTCGCTTCCGTGAGAATTGGTTGCGTAACCAAGGCGACCCCTCACTCGTAGTTAGCTTGCTCGACAAGATCAACCCCAACGCGCTCCTAATTGGTTTCGCTCGTCGTTTCGCCACTTACAAGCGTGCTCACTTGCTCTTCTCTGACCTCGACCGCTTGGCTAAGATTGTCAACAACCCCGACTACCCCGTACAGTTCCTCTTTGCAGGTAAGGCTCACCCCGCTGACGGTGCTGGTCAAGGCTTGATTAAGAAGATCTACGACATATCTCAGCGTCCTGAGTTCATGGGTAAGATTCTTTTCCTCGACAACTACGACATGCAGTTGGCTCGTCGCCTCGTTTCTGGTGTTGATATCTGGATGAACACCCCAACTCGTCCACTCGAAGCCAGTGGTACTTCTGGTGAGAAGGCGTTGATGAATGGTGTTGTCAACCTCAGCGTACTCGACGGTTGGTGGTATGAAGGTTATCGCGAAGGCGCAGGTTGGGCATTGACCGACCGCCGCACTTACGAGAACCAAGGTCACCAAGACAAGCTCGACGCTTCTACTATCTACTCTATGCTCGAACAAGAGATTATTCCTCTTTACTACGCACGCAACCGCAAGGGCTACTCTGAAAACTGGGTACGCACCGTAAAGAACTCTATCGCAAGCATTGCTCCTCACTACACCATGAAGCGTCAGTTAGACGACTATTATGATCGCTTCTACAACCCCGAAGCTGCACGTTACAAGACACTCGCTGCCAATGACAATCAGTTGGCTAAGAGCATCGCAGCATGGAAGGAGAGCGTAGCTCAACGCTGGAACGAGATTCGCGTTGTAAGTAGCGAACGCAGCGAAAATCTCCAAAACGGCACTTTGGTAAGCGGTAATAACTTCTCTGTTAAGCACGTTGTTGACGAACAAGGCCTCGACGATGCCATCGGCATTGACTTGGTTATCATCAGCGGCACTGAAGGCAACGAAGAAATATACACCGTTATGCCTATGAACGTTGTTAAGCACGAAGGCAACCTCTACACCTTCGAACTTACTGCAAGTGTCGACCTCGCTGGTTCTTACAAGGTAGCTTATCGTATGTATCCCAAAAACAAGTACTTGCCCAACCGTCAAGACTTCTGCTACGTACGCTGGTTCAACTAATACCCCTCTATAACTCTTAATAAAGCCACCCCCATAAGGTCTACTTTAGGGGGTGGCTTTTCTAATATACGCACACACATAAAACTACTATTACAATGAAGAAGCTTAAATTCTTACTTATCGCACTAATGCTACTCATGGTAGCCCCCGTTAGTGCACAAACGAAGTACACCGTACCCGTAACCGGTCGTAAAGTTAAACTTTGGGTGAGCGACGAACAAGTGCTTAGCCTCAGCTCGCAAGAGTACGAGAGCTACCTGAAATCAGTCAAAATATCTACTGACGCTACCAATACGGCCTTGGTCAAGAAAGTAGGTCAACGCCTCGCTACAGCAGTCGAAACTTACTTGAAAGAGAACAACCGCCTCGATGCTATTCAGAACTACCAATGGGAGTTTAACCTCGTACAAGACAATACGGCTAATGCTTTCTGTATGCCTGGTGGTAAGATTGTAGTCTACGAAGGTCTCCTACCTGTTACGCAAAGCGAAAGTGCTCTTGCCATTGTATTGGGTCACGAAATAGCCCACGCAGTGGCCAAACACTCTGCCGAGCAGCTCAGCACGAAAGTAAAGCAACAAATGGGCGCTAAGGTATTAGGTGCCGTTCTGGGTGCAACGGGGGTAAGCAATACGACTTCTATCCTTACCCAGACGGCCTTCTCTTTAGGTACAAAGTTGGGTAGTCTAAAGTATTCTCGCAACAACGAAAGTGAAGCTGACTACATGGGTTTAATATTTGCGGCCATGGCAGGTTACGATCCCAGCGTTGCCGTTAGCTTTTGGCAACGCATGGCTGCCAGCAGCACTTCTTCTATGCCTGCTTTCTTGAGTGACCACCCTTCTGACAGCAAGCGCATTGCCAACATCAATAAGTGGTTGCCCACAGCTCAAAAGTACTACCGTCCCATCACTACTACGACTACCAAGAAATCTTCTACAAAGAAAACTTCTACCAAAAAGACTTCTACAAAGAAGAGCACAACTAAAAAAAGCTCTGCCAAAAAGTCTACGGCTAAAAAAACGACTAAGAAAAAGTAGTAGCCTTAAATAAACTGCAATTTATCTGCCTAATTGGGGGGCGGGTTTGTAACCCGCGGCAGCAGCAGGTTTTGAGCATCTACTTATAGTCGCTTAGCGCGAGAACATACATAACATACAATTTTACATACTATACTCAATTTGTGCCTTGGCACAAATTGAGTAATATGTAAAAAATAAGTATGTAAAATTGTATGTTATGTATGTTCTCGCGCTAAGCGACTATAAGTAAAATATTTTTTACCTTATTTAAAGCAAAAATATTCACAGAACGAAACGTTTTTCATTACCTTTCGCTTTAGCCGAATACAATAAAAGCATTGAAGGTCAATGACTTTCAATGCTTCTTATTTCGTCTCTTTTGCGCGTAACCGTGGCTAATACTCACGCTCGCCAAATATTGCCGTGCCGACACGCACAAGTGTAGCACCCTCTTGCATAGCTATTTGATAATCGTGCGACATGCCCCACGAACGTTGGCAGAAACTATCGTCATTAGCAAAGTACGCTGCCTTACATTCTTTGAAGAAGCTATAAGCTTGGTGGAACTCACTACGCACTTGCGCTTCGTCGTCTGTATTGGAAGCCATACACATCAGTCCCACAATGCGCACGTGGTGTAACTCACGCCACTCGCCATCCTGCAACAGTGTCCGACAGTCGTCTAACGAAAGTCCGTACTTGGTGGCTTCTTGCGCAAGGTGCAATTCAAGCAAACAGTCTATCACACGATCATGTTTGGCTGCTTGTTTGTCTATTTCGCGCAAGAGTTTCATACTATCTACGGCATGTATTAACGAGATGTAGGGAGCAATGTACTTTACCTTATTGGGTTGTAAGTGGCCAATAAAGTGCCAAGCAATGTCCTTGGGCAACGTTTCGTGTTTGGCTTGCAACTCTTGCGCGCGGCTTTCGCCAAAGATGCGCTGCCCCTCATCGTAGGCCTCTTGTATGAGCGAGGCTGGGTGAAACTTTGAAACGGCCACCAATTCTACACCCGGACGAATGGTAGCCTTTATTTCCTTTAGGTGTATCATAACAATAATATGGCTTAAACAAATTACACGCACCTTTTGTTCGCTACAAAAAGTGCGTGTAAGGAAAATATATTTGCTTTTGCGCAGATAGCTTGATTGAAAGGTACAAATTAAGCTTCGTACTCGGGCTTATCCTCTCCTGCCTTCTTGTTACGAACTTCATAGTGGTAAACGTCCATTATGGCTGTTTCGGTAACTGAAGCAATGGTGTAGTCCATCATTGAGCCTTTCATACCTTCGTCTAAACGCTTTACGGCATCGCGAAGGTCGCCAGCTTGTATCAATACGTTTTGTGAGGTCTTCTTTTCCTTACCGCTCTTCTCGTCAAGGGTGATGAAGATGAGCTTTGCACGGAAGTACTTGTCGGCACTATCGTCGCCCGGAGCTTCAAACATCTCAGCATAACGTGCACGCTTAATGTCGCTCACCTCAAATACGCCCGTCATGAAGGGAGTAATCTCTTCTATAATGCGTGATTCTGCTTCGGTAAAGTTCAAGGCATCAACCAAATAAGGTTCGTTTACCTTCTTTACCAAGCCGTTTTCCATCGTCTTCTCGTATTTGACTTTACACTCAAACCATTCGTTGTTCATAAAAAAATATATCTTTTTTATTGTTGTTTTATGCAGCAGAACAGGGTGTTCCGCTACTTTCGGCCGACAAAATTAGACATTTATTTTTACTTGACCCTTGTTGCGCGTAAATTTTCCATAGTTTACAGCATGACGAGGACACGTATGATAACATCGCAAACAATGTGTGCAATGCCCATTCCACTCTACATTGCCTTCATGATTAAAGGATACATTCTGCAACGGACACGTTTGAACGCACCGGCCGCACTTTGTACATGCATCGCGTTGTGTCCAAAATCGTTTATCGTCAATTAAGAAGCAGTTAAAGAGGGGGCGCATCACGTAACTCTTGAGCCAAGCTGCAGTGCCTCGCGTTAGTTCTTCGTCGCGAGCCTTAGCGCGTTGTGAGATGCACTGTGCGATGTGTGACAGGCGCTTCTCGGCATTTACGCGTTTACGTTCTACTACCTCGGGCGTATCTACGTCAAATCCTGGCAGACACACGTAAGTATTGCGCATCTGTACAGAATAGGCAGCATTCAAGTGCCAACCTTTCTTGTGCAATGCTTTACGCAAGAGGTTATCGGTATACCCCACATCGTCGCCACAGGTGAATACGCCATATACGTAACGCTCGCCACACGCGTTCGGCAACTGCTTCACGAAACTTTCTACTACACGCGGCAATCCCCATGCATAAATGGGGAAGACAAAGCCAACGCTTTCGCCGTTGGTCAGCAACGGAAGAGGTTCACTCGATGTCATGTTGTACAAGGTGTCGTCCAACGTCATTGCCAATTCTTGCGCCACGTGCAACGAATTGCCCGTACCTGAAAAATAAAATATCATCGTGCTAACTTTTGCATAAACACAAAGTGCTGACTAAACACTTTCTTTGCCTCGTCTATGGGGCGATCAAACAGGCCAAACAGTGTGCTACCGCTACCACTCATCGCAGCGTACAAAGCACCCATGTCATAGAGTGTTTGCTTAATGGCAGCCAACTTTGGATGATTAGGAAAGACGGACTGCTCAAAATCGTTGACTATGCGTTCGCGCCAACATTCTATAGGCTGCTCGATGGCTTTAAGCAAAGGATAGTCAGCGGGGCGCGGTGTCACATGTGCATAGGCCTCCTTGGTTGATACAAATACGTCGGGTTTTACTAATAAGATGTACTTATCTTTTAGCGAAAGGTTAATGGGCGAGAGTTTATCACCTATGCCTGTAGCATACGCAGGCGTATTTTTGATAAAGAAAGCGCAGTCGGCACCAAACTTTGCCACGCGCTGCTCCATGTCTTCAGTAGTGAGGCCAAGATTGAAGTATTCGTTTACTCCTTGCATCATGAAGGCGGCATCACTACTTCCACCACCAAGGCCAGCCCCTAAGGGTATATTTTTGTATAAGAAGATGTCGAGCGCGGGTAAGTCAAACTCTTCTTTTAATGACAGATATACCTTGGTGACTAAATTATCTTTTGCCTCGCCGTCTACCTTCACACCGTGTTGCACGAAACGGTAGTCCACGTCCTCATCCAGCACTTTCAACTCTAAGTTGTCGCGCAAGGGCACAGGATAGAACACGGTCTCTAAGTCGTGATAGCCATCTGCCCGACGCGCTACCACGTTGAGCCCTATATTTATTTTACAATTGGGTAATAATAACATATCATACGTATTGATTAAAGAAAAGCCTTGCAAAAGTACATCTTTTCCATCACTTGAACTCATTCGCACTAATTCTTTGAGGTTCAAAAACATACAAAATATAAATATTTTAGGTACGTTTACCAAAAAACGACATATTTACTTGGCATTTCGCAACCCATGTGTTACCTTTGCATAAGGTAGCGAACGCTTTACTTGTGCAACGAGCACCGTCGCTTTGCACCCTAATAAGCGTTCAAAACACCTTAATATTATATACAATCATCTTTATTATGAGTTTTTTTTCAAAACTATTCAAGCATAAAGAACAAGCAAACGAAACGGGTTGGCGCGTTGGCGGAGTGGAAGACTTCATGATGCTGATACGCGTTTATTACCAAGCGGTTATGGCTGCCAACTTAGGTATTAGCAATTTAGCTGCACTCCCCGACTTGCGCGTGTTTAAGCAGACGCTTCACGTACAGACAGTCAATAACAAGCTCGGCATTGGCGAGAAGAATAAATGTCGGAAGATGCTCATGGAGATTTACGGCATTGAAGACTTCTTCTTTAAAGAAATTGATCAAAGCATCAAGCGCCACTGCCGCAACGTCAACGAGGTGCGCAATTACCTCTTCCTCTTCCAAGGCTTCTCACAAGAGTTGATGATGCTCATGGGCAACATTATGAAGTGGAAGTTCCGCATTCCCAACATGTTCCAACAAGCATTGCGCAATTTTACAGCAAAGGCCGTTAACGACGTGCTAACCAAGAACACGTGGAAGGACGAAGGCGTAAGAAAGGCTTGCCTCGCTGTACGTCAGTACCAACAACAATTAGGCTATAGCGCTGAGTGGATGACCACCTACGTTTACAACGTCGTTATCTTAGCGAAGAAGGAACCCAAACCCGCTGATAATGACGACAAGTAATTAAGAGGTGAAGGTTAGAAAGTTAAGAGGTTTAGTGGTTACCGATTACTAACTGATGAGGTTTCCAATAACCTTCCACTTCATATAAACGCTCACTTTCGCACACCTTTTCTCGTCAGAATAAAAACGAGAACAAACTTTTTTGTTCATTTGACTGAATGAAAAGCTTTAAAATCTTCACACCATACGAGTCATTGCACTTTCATTTACTAACGTATTATGACGAACGAACAGGAAGTAGCACTTCGCAACTTTGAGGCAAGGGTAAGGGGGCTGATGATGGCCTACCAAGAGGTGAAGCAACAGAATGCAGAACTCCAAGCCCAACTCGACACGTATCAGCAACAACTCGCTGAGACGCAAGAGACTGTTGCCTGCTTGAAACGTGACTACAATACGCTCAAGACCGCACGCATGATTGAAGTTAGTAGCGAAGATGTGAAGGAGTCAAGAGCAAAATTGGCTCACCTCATACGCGAAGTGGACAAGTGTATCGCATTATTAGACGTATAATACGCGTAACGTAACCAGCTATAGACCATGGAAGATAATAAAAGCGATAAATTGGTCATTCAACTGCTTATCGGTAAACAAGTTTACCCTATCACCGTTAAACGTGATCAAGAGGAAATCTACCGCCGCGCAGCTCGCATGATTAACGACAAACTCGGACGTTACGAACAGTCGTATCCGCATCTAGGCTACGAACGCTATACGTCGGTCGCCCTACTCGACTTTGCCGTACAAGTTATTCAGCTGCAAAATCAAAAGGACGAATCGCCTTACGAGACGACAGTCAACAGGCTGAGCGAGGAAATAAGCCAATTACTATCTGACAATAATAAATAAGTGTCCTTACTATAGAAAGGACATTAGGAATAGTTCCCCCTTAGGGTACAACGCATTTGAGGAGCAGACGCTCCGTCTTACACACAATGCACAACGTACCCAACTAACCCTATATATATCTTTTAAAAAATGTTTGAAACCATATTCTTAGTCATCGGCTTGATAATCGGTGGCGGTGCAGGATATAGCTTCTTCCGATATGTACTGAAGAAGAAGTATCTGCGTATGATTGACACGGCTAACAAGGAGGCTGATGTTATCAAAGAGAAGAAACTACTTGAAGTAAAAGAGAAGTTCCTCAACAAGAAGGCTGAACTTGAAAAGGAGGTTCAACAACGTAACCAACGCATTCTACAAGTTGAGAATAAACTCAAGCAACGCGAGATTGGACTTAACCAACGTCAAGACGAGTTGAGCCGTCGCAAGCAAGAGCTTGACAACACACACAACCGTTTGAACAACCAACAACAAGCGCTCACCCGTAAGGAAGAGGAGTTGGAGAAACTACAACTCAAGGAACGCGAGAAGTTGGAGGAACTCAGCGGACTCTCTGCCGACGAGGCAAAGAAGCGACTCGTTGACTCGCTCAAAGATGAAGCGCGCAGCAACGCACAGAGCTACATCAACGACATCATGGACGATGCAAAACTTACTGCAAATAAAGAAGCAAAACGCATTGTAATTCAGACTATTCAGCGCGTAGCTACGGAAACGGCTATCGAAAATAGTGTAACAGTATTTCACATCGACAACGACGAAGTGAAGGGCCGCATCATCGGCCGTGAAGGTCGTAACATTCGTGCCTTGGAGGCTGCTACGGGCGTTGAGATTGTTGTAGACGATACGCCTGAGGCAATCGTTATCAGTGCCTTCGACCCTGTGCGCCGCGAGATTTGCCGTCTCGCCCTTCACCAACTCATTGCCGACGGACGTATTCACCCAGCTCGCATTGAAGAGGTGGTAGCGAAGGTGAAGAAGCAAGTGGACGATGAGGTGATTGAAACGGGTAAGCGCACGGCCATTGACTTGGGCATTCATGGTTTACACCCCGAATTGGTACGTATTATCGGTAAGATGAAGTATCGTTCTTCTTATGGTCAGAACCTCTTGCAGCACGCTCGTGAAACGGCTAATCTCTGCTCTGTAATGGCGGCTGAATTGGGCTTGAACCCCAAGAAGGCGAAACGCGCAGGTTTGTTACACGATATTGGTAAGGTGCCTGACGAGGAGAGCGAACTTCCTCACGCACTCTATGGCGCTAAGTTGGCTGAAAAGTATAAAGAGAAACCGGAGATTGTCAACGCTATCGGTGCTCACCACGACGAAATGGAGATGACTACGCTCTTAGCTCCTATCGTACAGGTGTGCGATGCTATTAGTGGTGCTCGCCCAGGTGCGCGTCGTGAAATCGTTGAAGCTTATATCAAGCGTTTGAACGATTTGGAACAGATTGCCTCAAGCTACGAGGGAGTTACCAAGACTTACGCTATTCAAGCTGGTCGCGAACTCCGCGTTATCGTAGGAGCTGACAAGATTGACGATAAGCAAATCGAGAAGCTCAGTGCCGACATCGCACGCCGCATTCAAGACGAAATGACTTACCCCGGACAAGTTAAGATTACCGTTATCCGCGAGACGCGCTCTGTTAGCTACGCAAAATAATTGACTTTTTCACACTAACATAAAATGTGCAAATGTGAGAATGTGCAAATGTGCAAATGATAGCTTTGGTACGCTTGATTATTAAAGCATTAAATAATTTGCACATTTGCACATTCTCACATTTGCACATTATTGTATAACCTCTACAAATGAAAAGCAAAATCAATCCGTGGACTTGGATTCCCACCCTCTATACGGCTGAAGGTATTCCTTACGTCATCGTCATGTCGGTGGCTACCGTTATGTACGAACGCATGGGGCTGAGTAATGCACAAATCGCCCTCTACACTTCATGGCTTTACCTACCTTGGGTCATCAAACCCTTTTGGAGTCCTGTGGTAGACCTTTTAAAGACGAAGCGCTGGTGGATCATTGCCATGCAACTTATCATTGGCGCAGCCTTAGGCGGACTGGCCTTTAGTATGCAACTACCCCACTATTTACAGTGGTCGCTCGCCATGCTTTGGCTCATGGCTTTTAGCAGTGCTACGCACGACATTGCAGCCGACGGCTTTTACATGATTGCACTCAACGAGCAACAGCAGGCCTTCTTCGTGGGCATACGCTCTACGTTTTACCGCATCGCGAGCATCGTAGGCCAAGGTTTGCTCATAATGTTTGCAGGAGCACTGGAGTCGCACATGCAACCCTCACAAGCTTGGGCTATTACCTTTGGAGCTACAGCAGCATTCTTTATCGCTATCTTCTTCTACCACTCATTGTTCTTACCCCGCAACAACAACGACCATGCTACAAGCAACGCCGTTGATTGGCGAAACGTTACACAAGGCTTCATCGCTACGTTTATCAGTTTCTTTAAGAAGAAGCAAATCGTTGTAGCCCTGTTATTTATTCTACTCTATCGTTTACCCGAAGCCTTACTCGTTAAAATTTGTCCGCTCTTTATGTTAGGCAAGGTTGACACGGGCGGATTAGGTCTCACTACGGGCGAATTAGGTTGGGTACAAGGCACGATAGGCGTTATTGGTCTGACGTTAGGAGGCATTTTAGGCGGTATCGCTGCTGAACATGGTGGACTGCGTCGTTGGCTCTGGCCTATGGTTTTGAGCATCACCCTACCCGATGCTGTCTATATTTTCTTAGCCTACTTCCAACCCGATGCGGTGAGTTGCATTAGTGCTTGCGTATTCATCGAACAGTTTGGCTACGGCTTCGGATTTACAGCCTATATGCTCTACCTTATTTACTTCTCACGAGGCGAATCGTCTACGGCACACTATGCTTTCTGCACAGGATTCATGGCCTTGGGCATGATGTTACCAGGTATGATTGCAGGTTACCTACAAGAGGCTATCGGTTATCTCAACTTTTTCATCGTTGCCATGATGCTTTGCGCCCTCACCTTCGTTGTCGCTCATTTGGTGAAAGTCGATGACGGCTCTGAGTACAACGAATAAATTTCAGTTTGTCTGCCTAATTGGGGGACGCTTCCTAACCTGGGGGCGACGCGTCCCCGCGTCGGCATTTGTTAGTCAAGGCTCGATGCCTTGACTAACAAATACATGAATATCACTAATTCAAGTATTGCCAGCTTGGGGCATTGAACCCCAAGTTGGCAATGCCGACGCGGGGACGCGTCGCCCCCAGGTGAGGACGCCCGCCCCCCAATTAGGCAGATAAACTGAAATTTATCGCCCACTTAATCCAGCTCTACCCACTTTACTGCCTCATCTTTTTTAAACCACGTCATTTGCTTTTTGGCATAAACACGTGAGTTGCGACGTATCTTTTCTAAAGCAAAGTCTAAGTCCCACTCACCGTCAAAGTATTTGAAGAGTTCTTTATAACCCACTGTATTTAATGAATTGTATTCTCGATAAGGGTACACGCGCTTGGCCTCATCTAAGAGTCCTTGCTCTACCATTTTGTCTACTCGCTGATTGATGCGACGGAATAGAACTTCACGCGGACGCTGCAAACCTATCTTTTCGATTTGAAAAGGACGTTCCACTTGTTTTCGCACACGAAATGAAGTAAAAGTGCGGCCCGTCATATAACAGATTTCAAGCGCATGGACGACACGTTTGTGGTTCTTTTTATCACAAAGGTCGTAGTATTCAGGGTCTAACAAGCGCAACTCCGTCAATAAGGGGTCTAAACCTTCATTTTCAAAACGCGTCTTTAGCAACTGGCGCGTTTCATCATCAACGGTTGGTATATCGTCAATGCCATTACACACCGCATCAACATACATCATCGAACCACCCGACATCACAAGCGTGTCGTGTGTTTGAAACAACTCGGTTAAAAGCTTCACCGCATCTTGTTCGTACTGAGCAGCACTATAATAAGCTTCTAAGCCGAGTGTCCCTACAAAGTAATGTTTCACACGGGCTTGTTCTTCAGCCGTAGGGGCTGCCGTACCAATCGGTATATCACGATATATTTGGCGTGAGTCTGCATTTAGGATAGGACACCCGTATTGCTCAGCCGTTTGCAAAGCATATTCCGTCTTACCTATACCTGTAGGGCCTATTATTACTTTAAGTGTCTTCATTAAAAGGATACATAAAAAGCGGATTGCTTTTTGCTTATCATCTGAATTAAAGCAAAAGACAATCCGCTTCCTTATATAATACTATCTATATTACTTATTCGTAAGGGTTACCCTCTGAAATTTCAAATCCTTCAAGGTCTAACTCATCATCGTTGAAGGCTGCGCCATCGCCAAAGATGCCGCCATCGTCGTCGTAATCGTCAGACACTACGGCTGCACGCTTTTTACCTCCTTTGACCGAAGCTACGGGATCGTCATCGATTTCAATCTGCTGGGGAGCCTCACCCTTTGAACGTATAATCTCTGCCTCATCAAGGTGTTCACCAGGAATCATCTCTTTCACGTCAAGGTAGAAGCAACGATTGCTAAAGGGGTCGAACACAAATATAAGGTGCTGTTCCTCGTCCTCTATCAACTCCGATAGGCGCGTTTTATCCATTACATATACGTCTTCATCTGACCCACCGAAGCCCATGTCCTCACGCGTGATTTGCTCACCACGTTCCCACTCTTCGTTACAAAGATAGAAAGAGGTCATTTGATCGTCAGGATAGTTGCACGACTTTAATATCACCTTGTTGAGATCAAGAAAGGTAGCATCGCTATCTATCTTTATCTCGCGCACGAAGCCGTCAACCTCCTCACAAATGTATTTTATTCTGTAAAGCATACTATGTGTGTCTGTTTATTTAATAATACCGCGCGTTGATGAGGTAACGAAGTTGAGTATATACTCTATTTCAGGGCTCATGGGCACAGTTTCGCGAATTTCCTTTAAGCATTCATCACGCAACTTGCCACGCTGATAAAGCAAGCGATAAGTATTGTGAATGTTTTCAATCACTTCTTTTGAGAAACCGCGACGACGCAGTCCTACAAGGTTTAAGCCACAATACGAAACTGGTTCACGTGCTGCCATGCAATAAGGCGGAATGTCCTGACTCGTACGAGTGCCACCACCTACCATTACGTAGCTACCAATGTGGCAGAACTGGTGAATCAACACACAAGCTGAAATAATAGCAAAGTCATCAATCACTACTTCACCCGCAATTTTGGTAGTATTGCCAATGATACAACCATTGCCTACTACAGCATCGTGTGCTACGTGCATGCCTTCCATTAATAGGTTGTTAGAGCCTACTACGGTTTTTCCCTTGGCTGCTGTACCACGATTAATGGTGACATTCTCACGTATGGTGTTATTGTCACCTACCTCTGCCGTGGTTTCTTCTCCCTTAAACTTTAAGTCTTGCGGAATAGCTCCAATGACAGCACCCGGAAAGATGCGATTGTTATTACCAATGCGCGCACCCGAAAGCAATGTTACGCTATTCATTAAGTGATTATTATTGCCTATCACCACATTCTTATCGATGTAGCAAAAGGGACCTATCTCACACCCCTCGCCTATTTGAGCCTCAGGATGTACGTATGCTAAAGGACTTATCATATCAATCTTTTATAATGTACGCAAAGCACGCAACTAAACTACTTATTCTTCGTAATTTGTGCCGTAAAGGTGGCCTCCATTACTACCGTTTCACCAACAAAAGCAAAACCGCGCATTGTGGCTATACCATGACGAATGGGGGTAATCAATTCTACACGGAACAAGAGTGTGTCACCTGGTACCACCTTCTTGCGGAACTTTACATCATCTATGCGTAAGAAGTAAGTACTCCAACGTTCAGGTTCTTCTATTGAGTTTAATACCAACAAGCCACCTGCTTGAGCCATAGCCTCAATTTGCAAAACACCTGGCATAACAGGTTCTTGTGGGAAGTGACCCTGGAAGAAGGCTTCGTTGGAAGTTACATTCTTTACAGCTACAATAAAATTAGAACCAGTCTCAACTACTTTATCAACCAACTGCATAGGATAGCGGTGGGGCAAGAGTTCGCGAATGCGGTTGACGTCCATCAAAGGTTCTTCATTCGGATCGTAGTTGGGAGCCTGCACCTCGTGCTTGCGAATTTCGCGACGCATTTGACGCGCAAACTTATTATTAATGGTATGTCCCGGACGTGTGGCAATAATTCTACCCTTAATAGGACGACCAATCAGGGCCATATCGCCAATGATGTCAAGCAATTTATGACGAGCGGGTTCGTTCTGCCAAACCAACGGACGGTCTTGAATGTAACCCAAAGCAGTTGCGTCGCGGTGCTCCACGTGTAAGTGGTCGGCCAAACGGTCAAGTGCTTCTTGCGAAATTTCCTTTTCGTAAATGACAATCGCATTGTCTAAGTCGCCACCCTTTATCAAGCCTGCCTTGAGCAGTGGCTCTATTTCGCGTACAAACACGAACGTACGCGCGGGAGCAATATGTTCGGTAAAGTCGTCCATATTGTCGAGCGTAGCGAACTGACTATTGATGAACTGCGAGTCGAACGAAATCATCGTCGTGATAGAGAACTGTTCATCGGGCAAGATGATGATAGAAGAACCCGTTTCGTCGTCACGGAACTCTATCTTCTTCTTGATTACATAAAAGTCCTTCGGAGCGTTTTGCTCTACAACGCCTACACGACGAATGTTTTCGACGTACATGATAGAGCTACCATCAAGAATTGGGAACTCAGGACCATTTACTTGAATTAAGCAGTTGTCAATACCTAAGGCATACAAAGCCGCCATGGCATGTTCAATGGTGCTGCATCGTGCTTCACCATTGGCCACCACTGTGCCACGTGAGGTATCTACCACATTTTCAGCAATAGCTTGAATGATGGGTTCTCCCTCTAAATCTATACGTTGTATTTTGTAGCCCGAGTTCTCTGGGGCTGGATTAAAGGTTACGGTTAGGTTTAAGCCTGTATGCAACCCTTTACCAAATAATGAGAAACTTCCAGCTAAAGTCTTTTGTTTAAACATAACTTATAGGACAAGAGATGTGATAACCATAAATGGGGTGAAAGAAACGCTACACACAAATACACGTACAATCATTGCCCATTTTAGGGTAACACTTTATTTCTTTTTTAATTCTTCAATTTCCTTTTTCAAAGCGTCCAATTCTTTGCGCATTTCTGGCAAATATTTAAAGACTACACTTGAACGCATAAAGTTGTGCGCATCAATCGCAGGCGAACCTTGCACGGTAACGTTTCCTTTCTTAATGCTTCCAGCTATACCGGCCTGAGCTCCTGACAATACGCGATCGCCAATAACTGCATGTCCAGCAATACCTACCTGACCACCAAACATACACCATTTGCCAATCTTCGTTGAACCTGCTACGCCTACTTGAGCTGACATAACCGTGTTCTCACCTACTTCGCAATTATGTGCTACTTGTACGAGGTTATCTAACTTCACACCCTTACGTACATAGGTTGAGCCCATTGTTGAACGGTCTACACAAGTGTTTGCGCCAATTTCTACATCGTCTTCTATGGTTACGATACCTATCTGTGGTATTTTCTCATAGCCATCAGCGGCTGGTGCAAAGCCGAAACCGTCAGCACCAATCACGCAACCTGAATGCAAGATTACGCGATTACCAATTTTGCAATCATGATAAATGGATACGTTGGGATAGAACAAGCAATCATCACCTATCACGGCACGCTCTTCTATTACGACACCAGCATAAATCTGGCAACCCTTACCTACTACAGCGTTTTCGCCTACATAAGCAAACGGACCCACATAACAATCCTCGCCCAACTGAGCTGTTTCGGCTACACAAGCTAAAGGATGAACGCCACGGCGCTTTTGCATAGTTGATTGATAGAGCGTCAACAAACGTGCTATAGCCTCATAAGCATTGTCTACACGTATCAGCGTGGCAGAGACTTCTCTCTCAAGTTGAAAATCTTTGTTTACAAGGACTATACTTGATTGGGTGTCATAAAGATAATGTGCATAATGCGGATTGGCAAGAAATGATATGGCTCCTTTCACGCCTTCCTCTATCTTGGCAAATGTCTTTACTGAAGCATTCTCGTCACCTTCTACGGTTCCTCCTAAATATTCGGCTATCTGTTTTGCTGAAAATTCCATGTTTGTTATTTTGATTATTGCAAGCAACAAGATTGTAACACTTCCTTAGCTATTTTTTAGCTAACACTTAATAACGCACAACCTTATCTAAGGGGCAAATATCGCAAAAATATTTAATATAAGCCTTACAAACGTTTTAAATTTTACACCTACCACACAAAATGCCTTAAAAATAACTTAAAACTTTCTTCAACGCAACAGTTTGCATTTTATTCGCACTATCGTTTTTTCTGCTTCTTTTTACGATACTATATACGCATTACTATATATACGTTACAAAGAATCTAAATCATCATTCATGTTTCGTATTTTCATTATAACCTCCTGTATATCAACGCTTTCAAACAATGAAACATAGCATATCAATGTTTCATTTTTAGTTTCATGTTTCACCTTTTAAATGACACAAATACATTGCAAAATAAAACACAATAGGAACGTTTTATTTTTCCCTCAGTGTTTTCGTATCGCTCCCATTGTGTTTTTGAATCGCTCCCACTGTGTTTTTTGATGAATGAAACATGAAACTAAAAGTGAAACATCGGAACACAATGTTTCAGCACATGAATAAATTGATAATCAATACATTCAACACTAAAAATGAAAGATGAAAGCAGAAACAATGGTGGTAAAAAACACGTAAGTTTAAATGCCTATTTAGGGTTTTCTGAAACTTTCTGTAGAGATTCTTGACTCTGTAATGAATTGTGTGGGAAAACTGCAATTTATCAGTCTAATTGGGGGGCGGGTTTTCAACCCGCGGCAGCAGCAAGTTGCTTATAGTCGCTTAGTGACTATAAGTAGATGTTCAAGCCTGCTGCTGCCGCGGGTTAAAAACCCGCCCCCCCAATTAACCCGCCCCCCCCCAATTAGGCAGATAAATTGCAGGTTCAGTTTTTTGTAGACACCAAAACTATAAGAAACTCAAAAACCTATAAAAAATATAACATCATGACCGCAAGCAGAATTAAATGACTACTTTTGGGACTTAGTTACTCTATCACATTAACTACACAATACAATATGGAAAAATTTCAAGACGTAATTTCAACTGACCAACTTGTGTTGGTTGACTTCTATGCTACTTGGTGCCAACCTTGCAAAATGATGCACCCAATTTTGGAACAAGTAAAAAAGACGTTAGGTGACAAAATTCGCATTATTAAAGTAGACGTAGACCAACATAACGATACGGCTGCTAACTATCGCGTTCAAGCTGTACCCACTCTCCTACTCTTCAAACAAGGAGAAGTTTTATGGCGTTCAAGCGGAGCTATGTCAAAAGCAGACCTTCTGGCTACGCTTGCCCCCTTCTTAAAATAAGGAGCGAACTATGACTGCAAACGAGCAAGCACTTTATGCCGAAATGCAAGAGTTAGGCTATTCACACGGACTTTGCATTACTGCACTCCAAATTCTTTCACAGTCTAAAACGGCTGTAAGCAAAATGTTAGCCTACCTCTATGACAATAAACCTACAGAAGAAACCTTTATAGAGGCATTGGCAAAAACGTGCGAACAGTAAGCCGTTTTTTCAAAAAAAACGACATAACACCTTGTGCGTAAAAAAGAAATGTGTAATTTTGCGTGCAATTAAAATCCCAACTTAGTATGACATCTGATTTTATTGCTGACAAAATCGTGATGGACGGTCTCACGTTTGATGACGTCCTTTTAGTTCCCGCTTACTCTGACGTACTCCCTCGTACTGTTTCTTTGGCAACGAAGTTCTCACGCAACATAGACTTGCAGATTCCCTTCGTTACAGCTGCCATGGACACTGTTACCGAATCAACGATGGCCATTGCCATTGCTCGTGAAGGTGGTATCGGTGTGATTCATAAGAACATGAGCATCGAAGACCAAGCACGCCAAGTAGCCATCGTAAAGCGTGCCGAAAATGGTATGATTTACGACCCTGTAACCATTAAACGTTACAAAACAGTTCAGGACGCACTCGACTTGATGAGTGAATATCACATCGGTGGCATTCCCGTTGTTGATGACGAAATGCACTTAGTTGGTATCGTTACCAATCGTGACTTACGCTTTGAGCGTCAATTGGACAAACGCATTGACGAAGTGATGACAAAAGAAAACCTTGTCACCACTACTCAACAAACTGACTTGCTCTCTGCCGCACAGATTTTGCAAGAGAATAAAATCGAGAAACTTCCCGTTGTTGACAAAGGAGGCCACCTCGTAGGTCTTATCACTTATAAGGACATCACAAAAGCTAAAGACAAACCTATGGCTTGCAAGGACGCTAAAGGACGCTTACGCGTTGCCGCTGGCGTTGGTGTTACAGCAGACACTATGCAGCGCATGGAAGCCTTAATTCAAGCTGGCGCTGATGCGATTGTGATTGACACTGCACATGGTCATTCTAAGTTTGTGATTGAAAAATTAAAAGAAGCTAAGGCCAACTTCTCTGGCGTTGACATCGTTGTGGGCAATGTTGCTACAGGTGATGCCGCACGTATGTTGGTTGACGCTGGCGCTGATGCTATCAAAGTGGGCATCGGTCCGGGTTCAATCTGTACCACTCGTGTCGTAGCGGGCGTGGGTGTACCACAGCTCTCAGCCGTTTACGATGTAGCTTGTGCCTTGAAGGGCACTGGAGTGCCTTTGATTGCTGACGGTGGTTTGCGCTACTCTGGTGATGTAGTGAAGGCCTTGGCTGCTGGCGGATACTGTGTAATGATTGGTTCACTCGTTGCTGGTACTGAAGAAAGCCCAGGCGAAACAGTCATCTTCAACGGCCGTAAGTTTAAGACTTATCGTGGTATGGGTTCTCTCGAAGCTATGGAGAATGGATCAAAGGACCGTTACTTCCAAGGCAATGTAAAGGAAGTGAAGAAGCTCGTACCCGAGGGTATTGCAGGTCGCGTTCCTTACAAAGGCTCTGTACAAGAGGTTATCTATCAAATGGTTGGCGGTTTGCGCTCTGGTATGGGTTACTGTGGTGCCGCTACTATCGAAAAACTACACGACGCTAAGTTTACTCGCATCACAGGTGCTGGTGTTCTCGAAAGTCACCCTCACGACATCACTATCACAAGCGAGGCTCCTAACTATAGCCGCCCCGGAGAATAAGATTAAATGAGCTGAATGAGTTCATTAAGTTTAATGAGTTTGATAACTCTTTGGCACTTCGTTCCTATACGTTCCTACGTAACGCGGACTTTCCAGCTCGCGCGTCTACTCACTCATTAAACTTATTAAACTCACTAAACTATCAACAGCTGATGTGCAAATGTGCCAATAATGGATTTCTGCATTGTTGCACACTTACACATCAGCTTTTTTAATGATATACATTATTAATATATATATGAAAAAGAATTTGCTTACTGCAGCTCTCTTCGCCCTGGCTCTTACAGCTGGGGCGCAGTCGGCTGATAACCCTATATTGATGACAGTCAATGGGAAGGCTATCACACGCGGAGAATTTGAATACTCTTTTCATAAAAATGGAAACATTGAAGGTGCTGTAGAAAAGAAGTCAGTACAAGAATATGTGCCCATGTTTATTAACTATAAGCTAAAAGTTGCTGCTGCTGAGGCTGCACAACTTGATACGCTTTCAAGTTTTAAGAAGGAGTTCTTAACCTACCGCGATATGCAGCTTACTCCTTTCATGACGGATTCTTCCTTTACCGATTCTATCGCCCACGTAGTTTACGACAATACGGTGAAACAACTCGGCGGTAAGGACCTCATCGAAACGGCGCATATCTTAATTCGTTTAGGACAGAAAGCCTCTGACGCTGAGAAGCAGCAAGCAAAGGCTAAGGCAGACTCTATCTACAATGCCATTAAGAATGGAGCTGACTTTGCTGAAATGGCTAAGAAATTCTCTAACGACCCAGGCAGTGCTGCTAAGGGAGGTAAACTGCCTATGGTCGGTCCAGGTCAATTCGTCAAGGAATTTGAAGACGCTGCTTATGCCTTGAAGAAAGGTGAAATGTGTCAACCTGTTCTTTCGCCCTTCGGCTACCATATCATCAAGATGACCGACCGCCACCCACTCGACTCTTATGAAAAGCTTCACCCCGAAATCATGGCTATGCTGAAGCGCCAGAACATCGACGAAGCTTCTGCCGAATATAGAATTAAGAAGATTGTTGATGCTTCTAACGGACGATTGGACCGCGAGGCCGTGTTGGATAGCGTTATGAATGCCAACATCGCCACGAATGACGGACTGCGTTACCTTATTCAAGAGTACCATGACGGTCTCTTGCTTTACGAAGTAAGCAAACGCCAAGTATGGGACGTAGCTGCTGCCGACACGAAAGGTTTGGAACAATGGTATAAGAACCATAAAGCCAACTATGCATGGAAAGAACCTCGCTTTAAAGGTTTCGTATTCCATTGCAAGAATGCCAAAGATGCGAAGGCTGTTAACAAAATGCTAAAGAAATTTGGCGAAAAAGACTGGCGCAAAGAGTTAAAACAACAGTTTAACAAAGATAGCGTAACCGTATCAGTTAGTGGGCCTTACCTCTGTTCGAAGGGTGAAAACAAATACATTGACGCTTATGCTTTCAAGACGGGCGAGAAGCCTCAAGCATTGAAAGGTTACGCACTTACAGGCGTTAGCGGTAAGGTAATGAAGCAACCGAAGACTTATCTTGATGCTAAGGCACAAGTCACGAGCGATTACCAAAACGATCGTGAGAAGGCTTGGGTAGAGCAATTGCGCAAACAATTCACTTTCACCGTGAACGAGGACGTATTGAAAACCGTGAAGTAACGCTTTCTACAACAATATGAAGAAATCTCTATTTAGTGCCCTACTCTTAGCCCTTCTGCCACTTTTTGCCATTGCGCAAAGCAACGTGGTAGACCAAATAATTTGGGTAGTAGGCGACGAACCCATTTTGCTCTCTGACGTGGAAGAGACTCGCATCTCTTCTGAAGCTTATGGTGAACATATAGACAATCCTTACTGCACCATTCCTGAACAAATAGCAGTTAACAAATTATTTATTCACCAAGCTGAGCTTGATAGTGTCAACGTAAGTGAAGCTGACATCATTAAGGGCGTTGACAACCGTATCAATGAGTTTATTCAGACGTATGGTTCACGCGAGGCTTTGGAGCAGATGTCTGGTCGTAGCATCTCACAGATGCGCGAGAACTTAAAGAAGCAGTATCGCGAACAGATGATGGCAGATGAAGTACGCCAGAAGTTGACCAAAGATGTCAAAGCTACCCCTGCCGAGGTGCGCGAATATTTTAAGAATATGCCTACCGATAGTCTGCCATTCATTCCCACACAGGTTGAAGTGCAGATTATCACCTCTACTCCTGCCGTCTCGCGCGCAGAGATTGAACGTATCGAAAATAAACTTCGTGAATATGCGCAACGTGTTAATAAAGGAGAAGCGGACTTCTCTACCTTAGCGAAGTTCTATTCTGAGGACGGTTCGGCACGTAACGGTGGTGAGCTTGGCTATATGGGCCGTAACCAATTGGTACCAGAATTTGCCAATGTAGCTTTTTCGTTGAACGATCCTAAAAAGGTGTCTAAGATTGTTCGTAGTGAATATGGCTACCATATCATTCAGCTGATTGATAAGAGAGGTGATCGCGTGAACGTGCGCCATATTTTGCTAAAGCCTCGCATTGACGAGAGCGAAATGGAACACGGCATTGCACGTCTCGACTCTATCGCTGATGACATTCGTGCCAAGAAGTTTACTTTCGATGCTGCTGCACAAGCACTCTCCGACGATAAAGATACGCGCAACAACCACGGACTCATGGCCAACGTTAATCAACAAACGGGAAGCATCAGTTCACGTTTCGAAATGAAAGACTTACCACAAGACATTGCAAAGGTGGTCGATACGTTGAAAGTGGGCGAGATGTCGCGTGCTTTCCGCATGACAAACGAAAAGGGACAAGAGGTTTGTGCGCTCGTTCTACTCAAAAATCGCATTGAAGGCCACCACGCCAACATGACGGAAGACTTTCAGACGCTACGCGACGTTGTTGTCAACAAGCGCAGCGAAGAGGCTATCGAAAAGTGGATTAAAGAGAAAATCAATACTACGTACATTCGCATTAGCCCGGAATGGCGCAACTGCAACTTTAAATACAAAGGTTGGATTAAGTAAAAAACGCAATGATTATGCCTATAAGGTTATAAAGCCATACGCATGGCTTTGTAACCTTATATTTGTGTCTAATCGGAAATAGATAAATCTTAAAACTTCACTATCTTGAAAAAGAAAGAAATCTTATACATCGCAATTATCACACTATTGAGCATTGCTCTTTTAACCAACTTTATCACCGCCAGCTTTCATTTATCTTTGGGTGATTTTGGTGAAATAACCCATCATATCACCTCACCTGTGGCTTTAGGCATAGGCATTGTCTTTGCTTTACTGTTTGGAAAGGTGTTTCCCGACTTTAATAAGACGATGTCAAAGAGGATGTTGCAATATTCGGTTATTGGCTTAGGATTTGGCATGAACGTAAACAAAGCATTGGCTTCAGGCAGCGAGGGTATGTCGTTTACAATCATCAGCGTTTTTGTCACACTGCTTTTAGGTTGGATATTGGGTCGCAAATTATTAAAGGTGGACACACAGACGAGTTTTCTCATTAGTTCGGGCACCGCTATTTGTGGCGGTTCGGCCATTGCTGCCGTAGGGCCCATTATCAAAGCTAAAGGTGAGAACATGTCTGTAGCACTGGGCGTTGTATTTCTATTAAATGCCATAGCCTTATTCATTTTTCCTCATATCGGGACAGCACTCGGTATGAGTATGAAGGACTTCGGTATGTGGGCTGCAATTGCTATTCACGACACATCATCTGTTGTTGGTGCTGGAGCTGCATACGACCAAATGCACCCCGAATGGTTGGCGGAGCAGGGGGTAAGTTCACTCGAAGTTGCCACGACAGTCAAACTCACACGTGCACTATGGATTGTTGTATTAGCACTCATCACTCCTTTCCTATTTAAGGGTTCACTGCAAAAAGTGGGTACGAGCACACCTTGGTATCAATGTATTCCACGCTTTATCATTTGGTTCGTAGTTGTAATTTTGCTCAACACTTACCTCTTTAGCAATGCTGACTTAATCGGTACGACCGCAACTAACGCTCTTAGCACCGTGGGCGGTGGTATCAACTCTTTAGCGAAACATTTTATTACGCTTTCTCTCTTTTTCATTGGCGCTTCACTCACGCGCGACACACTAAAGAGTGTAGGCCTACGTCCCCTTTTCCAAGGCATCTTACTATGGTTCTGCATCAGTATCCTCAGCCTCTGCTGGATTGAGTGGGGAATATAGTAAACAGCAGTTTATCTTTTTTTTTCGTATAGCCTCGGTAGAAAAAATGAAAGTCTTAAGGACTTTCATTTTGTTCTTCGCTCGCCTTGCACTACTCTGCTACGCCAAGTTAGGCGGCGACTCGGAAGAAAAAATGAAAGTCTTAAGGACTTTCATTTTGTTCTTCGCTCGCCTTGCACTAACTTTGCACCCAAAAGATTTGACGTGAAAAATATTCTACTTTATATATTGATTATCATGGGGTGTGCTGCTTACGCGCTACCTTCTATTAACCAACACAGAAAGAAAAAGACGGCTAACGATGAACGCATCGTACTGCGACATGCTGATAACTTGCGTTTCTCTGAAAATGAAATGAATGGTGCACAACGTCTGAGCGGTAAGGTGATATTAGCACACGCGGGCATGGTGATGCACTGCGATAGTGCTGTACTCTATGAGGCCTCACAGACGTTTGATGCCTTTGGCAAAGTAAACATTGTGCAAGGGGATACGCTTACACTTAAAGGTAATAAGTTGCACTATGACGGTGAGACGCAAATCGCTGAAATGCGTAAAAATGTAGTAATGATTCACCGCAAGCAAGTGCTCAAAACGGATAGCTTGAACTATGACCGATTATACAATACGGGATATTACTTTAATGGTGGTGAACTTATTGACGGACATAATAAACTGACCTCTGATTGGGGCGAATATCATACTGACACTCGTAAAGCCTCCTTTAATTACAATGTTGAACTCACAAGTCCGAAGTTTCGACTCATTACTGATACGCTACATTACAATACAATCACGAAATGGGCCGAGATTGTGGGTAAATCGAACATCTATTCGGGCAAGGACCGCATCTATACAGAACACGGCTTTTACAATACGCAAAGCGAAAAGGCTCAATTACTAAAAGGTACGCGTGCCTTCGGTCGCGACCGCATCATGCAAGGCGACACGGTGTATTACAACAAAAAGAAAGGTATATTGGAAGCCTTTAATAATGTGGAATGTAAGGACACGGTAAACAAGAACATTCTGACGGGACATTATGTTTGGTATAATGAACAAACAGGTGAAGCCATAGCTACACGACAGGCTTTGGCACGTGACTTTTCGCAAGGAAAAGACACACTCTACGTTCACGCCGACACACTCAGAATGTTTACGTACAATATCAAGACGGACTCCGTTTATCGTGTACTGCACGGATATTTTCATGCACGCGCCTACCGAACGAACATGCAAATGGTGGCCGACTCCTTAGTTTTTTCTACTTTGAGCAATAAGGTGACGCTCTATCGCGACCCCATTGTATGGAGCGACAATCGACAGATTGTGGGCGAAGAGATCAACGCCTTTTTAAACGACTCTACCGTCGACTCCATTTACGTTGACCGACAGGCATTGATGGTAGAACAGGTTGACTCCACCCACTTTAATCAAGTTTCGGCCAACCAGATGCGCACTTATTTTGACACGAAAGGTGAAGTGAGCGAAAATCAAGCCATCGGCAACGTTCGAGTGGTTAACTATCCGCTTGAGAAGGATAGCACAATTCTTTATCAGAACTACGTCGAAACGGCTAAGGCGCGTATGTTTATGCTCAACCGCAAGCTATCAAAGATATGGGCACCCGCTTCTCACGGCTACTTCTACCCCTTGGGATTAGCTCCTGCCGACCGCACGAAGTTAGAGGGCTTCGCTTGGTTTGACTACATACGTCCCACTGGGCCAGATGACGTATTTAACTGGCGCGGTAAGAAATCGGGCACAACGCTCAAACCCTCTATACGAAGAGAAGCCCCACTTCAAAAACTATAAGAAGAAAAAGAATGTCTGATATTATACATCTTTTACCCGATTCTGTAGCCAATCAAATAGCAGCAGGTGAAGTTATTCAGCGCCCTGCCTCTATGATTAAGGAGTTGGTAGAGAATGCACTTGACGCTGGTGCCACACACATTCAAGTAGTGGTTGAAGACGCTGGCAAGACGTTGGTTCAAGTCATCGACAATGGTTGTGGCATGAGCGAAACGGACGCACGCATGGCTTTCGAACGACATGCCACTTCTAAGATACAACAAGCTACCGACTTATTTGCACTGCGCACGATGGGATTCCGTGGTGAAGCTTTGGCCTCTATCGCTGCAGTAGCTCAAGTTGAACTCCGTACCAGACAGAAAGGGCAAGATTTGGGCACTTGCATTAATATCGAAGGGTCAAAAGTGACCAAACAAGAATTGGTAAGTTGTCCCGTAGGAGCGAACTTCGCGGTGCGCAATCTGTTCTTCAACATTCCGGCTCGCCGCAAGTTTCTAAAGTCAAACCAAACGGAATTGAGCAATATCATGGCAGAGTTTGAACGCATTGCCTTGGCTCACCCCGACGTTGCCTTTACCCTACAAAGCGGTAGCAGCATTGCACTTGATCTCGCAGGCGGCAACTTTCGACAACGCATCGTTGGCATCTTCGGACGACGCATTGACAGGCAACTTGTACCCATTGAGGTAAAGACAACGCTTGCCAATATCAGCGGTTTTGTGGGAATGCCCACTGCTGCTCGACGTAAGAACGCCCACCAATATTTGTTTGTCAACGGACGTTTCATGCGCCACCCTTACTTTGCTAAAGCAATTCTTACGGCTTACGAACGCCTTATTCCCGAAGGACAACAAGTACCCTTCTTTATAAAATTTGAAGTAGACCCTGCGCGTATTGATGTAAACATTCACCCGACAAAGACAGAAATAAAGTTTGAAGACGATAGTGCTATCTTTCAAATTCTATTAGCTGCTGTGCGCGAATCGTTAGGTAAATATGGGGCTGTTCCCGCCATCGACTTTAATACGGAGGCACGTCCCGACATTCCTACATTTAATGCAACTGGAGGTGAAAGTGTCAACATTGCTCCGCCTCAAATACATATTAACACCTCTTTCAATCCATTCGACACGACACCTGCCCACCCAACTCACAACGAGCAAGGTGCAACAGTCGACAAAAGCAGTACTTCGTTTACTTCAAGCTATACACCACCCCGCCCCCACTCTACGATCGATTGGCAAAGGATATACGAAAATACGCAAAAGAGCTTTCAATCCGCAACTAATCCTTCTTCACAAAGCATCAACACGGAGCAAGATGACGAAATCGAGATAGAAAGTCGCTACGAAGACAATGATGTTCCACTGCCATCGCATTTCACACCGCTACCGACTCCTGAAGAGACTCCTACATTATTATATAAGGAATTGCCAGACACGGGAAAAATAGCATGGAACGAAAAGAAAGACGGCGACTTCTATCAATACCAAGGTAGATATATCATCACTGCGTTACCTATGGGTATGGCACTGATTGATCAACATCGCGCACATATACGTATATTATATGAACGGTATCAGCAACAATTGCTCCAGCACAAGTCTGCCTCTCAAAAGTTGCTTTTCCCTGAGACGCTTACGCTTTCACCCTCTGAAGGGGTAATACTAAACCAAATCCTACCACAATTAAAAGACATCGGATTTGATATTAATAACGATGAAAAGGGTGATTTCATACTCACTGGCGTACCCATACAGACCGAAGGCATTGCCCCTACAGCATTAATTAATAGCATATTAGCTGATGCGCTAACAGGACAAGCTAACGCGGCTGACACAATGGGACATACTATTTCCCTCGCTATGGCTCGAAAGGTGGCACTACCCTATGGTCAATTGCTCAACACGCAAGAAATGAGTACCCTACTTGAACAACTATTTAATAGCAGTACACCCAATCTTACCCCAGACGGTACACTCATTATGACCATTTTAAACCCCGAAAAGCTACTCTGATAAAGAAAATAGAAGCACTAATAAGCATACAATAGCAACTTATAGTTTACAAAAAGCATAAAAATCAGCCTGGAAGGCTACTTTTTTCCATAAAAAATCGTCCATTTACTTGGTTGTAACAAGAAAAAACACTATCTTTGTAGCGTTGATTCCCGGTAGCCTCTGATTCGTCAAGCTATCGGGTCTTGTTTTTATATGATTCTTGCCTACAAAAATACATTTTTTTCTGTGATTACGATTATGCCACATTATATAATTACAGAAATTTAACTGTAAAAGTTGCAAAAATCCCTTGCGGTTTCGTGTTATTGTTGTAATTTTGCAGTTAATAAGAGTTGTTAGGTAAGCAAACGTATGCAGATTGCAGAAATTAGAACCGTTGCTAAATCATTACCTCCATTGAGGTGAAACACTCATAAATCGCTCATTCTAAGCTATTCAGCAGATTTTAGCGTAATTTTTATAAAAAAAGTTGCAAACTATCTATACTATTTCCTACCTTTGCAACAAATACGCAGTACTATTTGTTAAAAAATTAGTTAAAACGCATTTTACTCTCTGCAAGAAATAATAAATATATTAATAGTTTCAAATCATCTAGTTATGAAAAAATTAATGATTGCACTTGCCTTTGTAGGTCTTGCATCGACCACAACGGCTATGGCTCAGGAAACAGAAGTTCCTACCAAAAAGTACAGTGTAGCTACTAACTCATTTTGGGCTAATTGGTTCGTAAGTGCTGGTGTATCTGGTACTGCTTACTACACTTCTCAAGAGAATGGTGTTAGCAAAAACCCCTTCAGCGACAAACGTGGTACTATCGGTTTCACCGTAGCTGTAGGTAAATGGTTCACTCCAGGTCTTGGTCTTCGTACTAAGTTCGACCTCATCAAGGCTAAACAAGTAAATTCTGAAACAAGCCATCCTCTTTATACTGCAATGAACGTACACGAAGACGTTATGTTCAACCTCTCTAACATGTTCTGCGGTTATAACGAAAAGCGCGTTTGGAACTTCATTCCTTACGTAGGTCTTGGCGTAGCAACGAAGTGGAACGATGGTAAGAATGCAGATATCTACTATACTTTCGGTTTGTTGAACAACTTCCGCGTAAGCAAGCACGTACAAATCTTTGCTGACCTCAGCGTTGGTGCTACTGAAGGTTCAATTGACCAGGCTAATCCCGACAACTGGGCTAATTATAAGAAGAATAAGATGAGACACTGGGACAAGGATCTTCGCCTCGATGTTGGTGTAACATACAACCTCGGCAAGTGTACTTGGGATAAGGTGCCCGATGTTGACGCTTTGATGGCTATGAACAAGGAGCAAATGGACGCTCTTAACCAATCTATTAAGGAACAGCAAGAAGAAAACTCACGCCTCCGCGAGATGTTGGCTAACGCTAAGAACCAAACCGTTGAAAAGTCTTCAACTAAATTCGTTGGTACTACTTCAAGCGTATTCTTCAACATCAACTCTGCCAAGGTCGCAAGCCGCAAGGATCTTGTTAACGTTAAGGAATTGGCTGAATACGCTAAGGCTAACAACTCTAAGATCGTTGTTACTGGTTACGCTGATAGCAAGACTGGTTCTGCTGAATACAACCAGAAGCTTTCTGAAAAGCGTGCTGAAACCGTTGCTAACGAACTCGTTAAGATGGGTGTTAACCGCGACAATATCATCACTGAGGCTAAGGGTGGTGTAATGAACCTCTCTCCGTTCTCTTACAACCGTCGTGCAACTGTTAAGATTCAGTAATCCTACTACTGTAATCTGATTACAACACACAGATAAACCTTCAAAGGTGCTAAACGCTCTTGATGAACGTTTAGCACCTTTTTTTGGGACACATAGAACCAATAAAAGAGGAAATACGCCCTAATGACACAAAAATAAAAAAAGAAAAGCCGTAAGAATCAAAAGAAATACGTACTTTTGTACCGACTTTTAGCTAAAGAGGGAAAGAGCGCAGCTCGAACAACTTCTCCACTGAGGGCCGTGTGCCCACCCCGTTCCTGCTCCGACTCACCATTCATGAAGCGAAAGCCACTATTATTCACTTTATTATTAACACATTAAATGGAGAATTTAAAAAACATTGCACCGCTTGCGGACTTTGACTGGAACGCATTCGAGAACGGTACTGTAGAATCAACTCAAAGCCACGACGAACAAGAGAAGGCTTACGACGCAACCCTCGGCCGCGTAAACGAAAACGAGGTTGTTGACGGTACAGTTATTTCAATTGGTAAGCGCGAAGTTGTCGTTAACATTGGCTACAAGAGCGACGGTATTATCCCCGTTAACGAGTTCCGTTACAACCCCGACTTGAAGGTAGGCGATACTGTAGAGGTATACGTTGAAAATCAAGAAGACAAGCGTGGCCAACTCGTACTCTCACACAAGAAGGCTCGTGCAAGCAAGTCTTGGGAACGCGTTAACGCTGCTCTCGAGAACAAGGAAGTTATCAAGGGTTACATCAAGTGCCGCACGAAGGGTGGTATGATCGTTGACATCTTCGGCATCGAGGCATTCTTGCCCGGCTCACAGATCGACGTTAAGCCTATCCGCGACTACGATGTATTCGTTGGTAAGACAATGGAATTCCAGGTTGTTAAGATCAACCAAGAATACAAGAACGTTGTTGTATCACACAAGGCACTCATCGAGGCTGAACTCGAAGCTCAGAAGCAAGAGATTATCTCTAAGCTTCAGAAGGGTCAAGTACTCGAAGGTACTGTTAAGAATATCACTTCTTACGGTGTATTCATCGACCTCGGCGGCGTAGACGGTTTGATCCACATCACCGACCTCTCTTGGGGCCGCGTAAACGATCCCCACGAAATCGTTCAGCTCGACCAGAAGCTCAACGTTGTTATTCTCGACTTCGATGAAGAGAAGAAGCGTATCGCTCTCGGCTTGAAGCAACTCACTCCCCATCCTTGGGATGCCCTCGACGCTAACCTCAAGGTAGGCGACAAGGTAAAGGGTAAGGTAGTCGTTATGGCTGACTACGGTGCATTCGTTGAAATCGCTCCCGGCGTTGAAGGTCTTATCCACGTAAGCGAAATGAGCTGGAGCCAGCACTTGCGTTCAGCTCAAGACTTCCTCAAGGTAGGCGACGAAGTAGAAGCTGTTATCCTTACACTCGACCGTCAAGAACGCAAGATGTCACTCGGCATCAAGCAACTCAAGGACGATCCTTGGAAGGACATCGAAGTTAAGTACCCCGTTGGTTCACATCACCACGCTAAGGTACGTAACTTCACCAACTTTGGCGTATTCGTAGAACTCGAAGAAGGCGTAGATGGTTTGATTCACATCTCTGACCTCTCTTGGACTAAGAAGATTAAGCACCCCTCTGAATTCACACAAATCGGTGCTGACATCGAGGTAGTAGTTCTCGAAATCGATAAGGACAACCGTCGTCTCTCTCTCGGCCACAAGCAACTCGAAGAGAATCCTTGGGACGTATTCGAAAACACCTTCACTGAAGGCAGCGTACACGAAGGCACTATCACCGAACTTATGGACAAGGGTGCTGTAGTTCAGCTCGAATATGGTGTAGAAGGTTTCGCTACTCCTAAGCACCTCGTTAAAGAAGACGGTTCACACGCTAAGGAAGGTGAGAAGCTCCCCTTCAAGGTAATCGAATTCAACAAGGACAGCAAGCGCATCATCCTCTCTCACAGCCGCACTTTCGAAGATGCACAACGTGGTGGTGAGGCTCCCGCAACTCCTCGCAAGGCTCGCTCTAACAAGAGCAAGAACAGCGATATTCCTTCTATCCAAAACCAAGCCGCTACTACTTCACTCGGTGAAAACAATGCACTCGCTGCATTGAAGGCTAAGATGGAGAAGGGTGAATAATTCGCTCCCCTTTTAACTTCTAAAATGGATAAGTGAACATAGGCTCATAAAGCCTACACTTACCTAAATACAAGCGTTATGCTCTCTATGGAGCGTAACGCTTTTTTTATCCCGTGACGAATTGTGTGAGTTCAAGCTTTTTAAGAGAAAAATATAAACACTGTAATTTGTCAAATAGTACACGCTATGAACTCCCCTACGTAACTGTTTGGTAAATTGCAGTTTTGCCTACATAATTCATTACAAAGTCACATTTACATAGCGATATTCTAATGCCTTGTTCTTTCTTTTTGTTATCTATAGCTAATAGATAATCACAAAACGTAAATATATACGTAAATATTTTATCGAATAGAAATTAATATGTAATTTTGCTTTGCAAACAAAAAAAAGAACAGCTACGTTACAAACATAACGTAGCCTAACCTATACTATCAAAGCAAAAAGGAACTCAAACATGAGCAAACTCATTCAACCCAAAAACTACCACGCCCTGCTAGATATGCACAAAACGGAGCAAGGCATTAAACTCATAAAAGACTTTTTTCAACAAAACCTTTCAACCGAACTGCGCCTACGACGCGTCACGGCTCCGCTCTTTGTCATGCAAGGATTGGGTATTAATGACGATTTGAACGGCATTGAACGCCCCGTAACCTTTCCAATTAAAGACTTAGGCGACCGTAAAGCAGAAGTCGTACACTCATTGGCAAAGTGGAAAAGACTTACCTTAGCAGATTATAAGATACCCGTAGGACACGGCATTTATACCGATATGAATGCCATTCGTGCTGACGAAGAGCTTGACAATCTCCATTCACTCTACGTCGACCAATGGGACTGGGAAGCCGTTATTAGTGCTAAAGACCGCACGCTGGCTTTCTTGCGCGATGTCGTCGAACGCATCTATGCCGCTATTCGCCGCACAGAGTATTTAGTTTGTGAAACTTACGATTCTATTCACCCCTTCTTGCCCGAAAAGATTCACTTCATTCATAGCGAAGAACTGCTACAAATGTATCCCGATCTTAGCCCCAAAGAGCGCGAAGATGCTATTTGTAAGAAGTATGGCGCAGTATTTATCATCGGCATTGGTGGCAAACTTTCTGACGGTAAGAAGCACGACGGACGCGCCCCTGACTACGATGACTGGTCAACAAAGGCTGAAAATGGCTATGAAGGACTTAATGGTGACATCTTGATATGGTATCCCGTGCTTGAACGTTCTTTCGAACTTTCATCAATGGGTATTCGTGTTGACAAAGAAGCCCTCTTGCGACAACTTAAAATCGCAGGACAAGAGCAACGTGAGTCACTTTACTTCCACCAACGTTTGCTCAACGACGAACTTCCCCTCTCTATTGGTGGTGGTATCGGTCAAAGCCGCTTGTGTATGGTATTACTCCACAAGGCGCACATCGGCGAAATTCAAGCCAGCATCTGGCCCGACGAGATGCGTAAAGAGTGCCGCACACTCGGCATGCCACTCATTTAGCTATTAAAACTCTATAACAAATTATGTGAGTAAACTGCAATTGGGCCTCACCCCCTAACCCCCTCTCCTTGAGGAGAGGGGGACTGAAGTTACCTTTTTCTCCCCAATTTCTCGCTTGAGATATTTCCTGAAAATGAGCAAGAAAAGGTGACTTGTCCCCCCTCTCCTCAAGGAGAGGGGGCTAGGGGGTGAGGCCGTTAGGGTGGTTCGTGTTCTATTCGACAATTTTCGTTTAAAACGAAAAATAGGAGGCAAACACCCTTACTTGGGGGTGTTTGTCTCCTATTCATTTTGATTAGCTCGTTATATTATTCTGCTAAGCGAGTGATTTCGAAGTTTGTAACTTCAGATCCAAATGAGCCAGCTGACACATTGTAGCTGAAACCGAAGTAGAATACGTTGTCTTTGAACAATGCAGTTGTACCGTCATCAGTAATAGCAGTGGGCACCATCATGACTTCACCATATTGGGCGTGAGTGATGCCTGAGAAGAATGAGTCATTACCCATAGTTACCTTGCTATCGCCAATCTTCCAATAGAAGTCAATGGTGAAAGCTGAGCTACCTTGAATGCCTTTGTGAACGTAAGCACTGAAGCGAGCCATCTTACGGCTGGGAGAATACTCTAATGCTACATTCTCATTGGTGTAATTTTCCTGTGTCAGCGCCGCACCACCTGTGTAGTTACCATAAGCGTAAACGTACCAGTCGTTCTTAGGCTGCGTCATGATGTGTGATACATATTGACCATCAACCATCATCTGACCATTTGCACCAAGTGACATCGTAAGCGTAGTGCCTTCGGCTGTTACTGTTACGACATTGTTGTCAAAGGTGTAAGTAGCCTTTGTCAATGTTTCACCATTTTGAATGGTAGCAGTACCGTCGTTGTTGAGCGAAACGATACGGCCGTCACTCAACTGCCAGTCGCCCAACACAGAAATGGTAGTAGCTTTAACTGCAGTGAAGTAAGCCTTACGTGTAGCCTTACCCTCGTCGTCAACGCTGTAGAGTGATACTACGTATGACTGACCGTCGTTACGCAAATTAAGCACAGCCTTAGCAGCACCACCGTACAAAGTCTCACCTGTGTAGTTAACGGTGATTGTACCCGTCTTAGGTTCGTAGCTTGTGATTTTACCACGGTTCAATACGTTAGCGTTTTCGTTAGAGGTATTGTAAGTGGTAATATCGCAGATAGTGTCGCCCTGCTCGTCTAACGTAATGTTAATGGTGTAGGCCGTACCACCATCCTTGGTGTAGTCGTTTTGCCACATGCCCAAACTTACCTTTTCGGGATAAGTCACATCGTTCGAGCTATCGTCGAAGTTGTCGTTACACGAAACGAGTGCAAGTGCAGAAAGCAGGCAAAAGGACAAGGTCTTAATTATCTTGTTCATCTTTTTGTTACCTATTTATTGGTTATGAATGTGGTGGGGAGATTGTTCTTTCGTGGAGCAAGCGCCCCATTCCACTGTTGTATAACTCTCGCCCCTATTACCAGTTACGTTTGAGGTTGGGGTTAGCTTGAAGGTCGTTTGTCGGGATTTCCCAAACGAACTTTTGGTTAGATGCAGGTACGTTGAGGTCTTGGTAGTTGGGTTGTGACTGCAAGTAACCTTCAACACAGTTTTGTGCCTTCATGCGCTTACAACCGTCGCCCCAACGCTTCAAGCAGTCAAGACGGAAACCTTCACCACACATCTCGCGTGCCCATTCGTTCTTAATCTGATCTAAGAGCATATTGCCGCTAACGTCTAATGCAGAAGCACCACGCTTCGTGCGCAAAGCGTTGAGGTAAGAAAGGCCTGAACCGTCCTTCATGTAGCTTGCCTCAGCAGCGATCAAATACATCTCGCCAACGCGCAATTCCTTTGTCATGTTGTAAAATTCAGACTCGGGACGGCTCTTTACCAAATCAGGGTTGCCAGGGAACTTTTTGAAGGTGACTACATTCTCGTCAACAATGTCGCCAGCTACAGCACCGTTGGCAGCAAAGTAGGTGTAAAGGCGCATGTCTTCGTCCTCATAGAGGTCGATCAAACCCTGCGTAGGCACGTTGTTAGGGCTTTGCATGCGATACTTTGTCGAGTAGAGAATGTAATATTGATAGCTATTGGTACGCTCTTCCTTGGTTTGAGTAGGTTGAAAGATAATCTCTGTACCTTGGTCGTTCTTCCACATTTCTTCCAATTCCGTATCGGTAGTGCAAAGTGGATATTTAGCAATCGTACGCTCTGCGCAAGCAATGGCGTTGTCATAATCTTGACAGTTAAGGCTCACACGTGCGTCGAGTGCATCGGCAGCGTTGTAGCTGGGCACACCATTGTCAGTGTTGTGAATGTCATCCTCGCCCATCAACTCCTTGGCCTTAGCGATGTCAGACTTAATAAAGTCGTAAGTAGCCTTAAGCGAAGAGCGTGAAGGCTTTTCGTTGACGTCTACTGTCTCAACAAGGGGAAGGCCCAATGTCTCTTCAGCTGTAGCCTTGTCATAAGCCTTGCAGTAGCGTCGTGCCAACTTATCGTAAGCCAAAGCGCGTACGAAGTAGGCTGAACCCTTGTAGTACTTCAATAATGCTGCTTGCTCTTCATTGCCCTCCTCGGGAGTAATCTTGTCAATGTTGTTGATAATGTTGTTAGCATTCGAAATGACAGTGTAGCAACCAGCCCAATAATTGTCACATACAGAAGAGCCAGAGGTGAACGTCCAGTCTTGAATGTTGCCAAATGAGCAACCTTCCCAGTTGGCTGTAGTTTCGTTGAAGAGGTCACTCTGAAGTTCAGAGATGGCTGTATAGCTACCACCGCAAATGCTACGAGCTGCTGATTTCAGACCATTGTTGAACTGAGTGGCGTCAAGCACGGTTGACCATGCCTTCTCAGTAGGAATACTCGTGTCGGGGTATTGATCGAACTCACATGAAGTGAGCGCGGTCAGTGCCACCGTTGAGCATAACGCAGCTTTGATGATATATGTTTTCATTTTTTTGTTCAACTTGAGATTAAAAAGTGTTTTATATTAGAAACTTACCTCAACGCCTAACATATATTGACGAGTGCCGGGGTAGAAGCCCAAAGAAATGTTGCCATCCTTCTCAGGGTCGCCACCCTTATATTTCGTTGCCGTAAAGAGGTTGCGAGCTGTAGCATAGATACGTACTGAGTCGAAGAAGCGCGTTGCCTGCATCCATTGTTGTGGCAAGCTATAAGAGAGCGTAAGATTCTTCAAACGCAAGAATGAAGCATTCTGCAATACACGTGTATCGAACACGTTCTCTGTGGCAAGGCTCGGAATGTCGGTAATGTCGCCTGGTTTTTTCCACATCTTCAACATGTCGCGGCTTTGGTTGAAACCTTGCCTAGCGTTGACATTGTTGGTAGAGAACTGGTAGTCAATGTTCAACATATACTTGTTCAATACGAAGGCAAAGTCAGCATTGAGCGAAAGTCCCTTCCAGCTTGCAGTAAAACCGAAGCCACCATTCATGTTAGGATAGTAGGCCTTACCTACGTCTTGCAACAAATCGTTGCTATAGGTCTTGGTCATGGTTTCGGGGTTGAACTCGTGTACAGTCTTGCCATTGCCGTGGTTACCCTTGGTGTACCACATAGCCAAACCATCATTCTTGTCAACACCTGCAAACTCTGCCATATAGTAGTTAATGCTCTTGCCAACAATGTAGCTCAAGTGGTATGATGGACGATCCCAACTTTGCTGTCCATTGAACAATTTGTCAATCTTGTTGGCATTGTAGGCGAAGTTGGCATAAACGTTGACAAAGGCATCGCGTGAACGGAAAGCGTCGTAGCTTACTTCTACTTCAACACCATTGTTGGTTAACTGACCCACGTTCAACATCATGCTGCTGAAACCTGTCGTATAAGCCAACGGGGTTGACATCAACATGTTCTTTGTCTTACGATTGTAGTAGTTCACATCGATGTTTACACGATCAAACAAACGTGCCGTCAGGCCTACATTCGATTGAATTTGCTTTTCCCAACCCAACTCTTTGTTCGAAGGTTGTGCAATAACCAATCCAGCATCACCATTATATTGTGTTTTGCCAGTAAGGCCTAAGCTACGATAGTTACCAATTTCTGAATTACCCGTTGAACCTACGCTATACTTAATCTGTAAGTCGGTCAACCAACTCTTGGTAGCAGCCATAAACGTTTCGTCAGACAAGCGCCACATCACGCCACCACTCAAGAAGTTGGCAGCACGATTATCAGCACCGAAGCGTGAACTCTTATCGTTACGAACAGTGAAGTTGAAGAAGTATTTGTTCATCAACGCATAGTCTACACGGCCAAAGAAAGAGAGGTATTCATACTTTGAACTTGAATAAGTAGGCATATTGGGCGTTGTAGCACCTGCGAAGTTCAACAAACGGCTATCAGTAATACCCGTAGCAGAAGCATCGAATCCCTTTGAGGAGCCTTTGATACCTTCTTGACCAGCCAAGAGGGTGATAGCATGCTTGTCGCCAATGTTGAATTTATATTCGACCGTATTGGTAATGGTCCACATCGAACTGCGTGATGACGAAGCCGCTGCACTGCCCACACCATTTAAGTCGGGAATGGTAGGATTTTTGGCTTGGAAGATGCGGCCATCACTCGCATAAAGGCCCAATTGCGACTTTATGGTCAATCCCTTAACGGGCTGAATCTGGGCGTAAGCTACACCATTATAGATAATGTCGTTGATAGTTGCAGGCATCATCTGACGCTGCCACATAGGGTCGACTGCATTGGCAAAGGTGATGTAGTGCGTTTTCTTTGCCTCTTCTGAGTAGGGATCCCAATAAGAGGGATACAAGTAGGCTGCACATACCGCATTTCCAGTGTTAGCAACCAACTCCTCGCGGCTTACGTCAGGGTTATACAAGCGGTCGGTATAAGCTACCGATTGCTTCAAACCGAAGTTAAGCCATTGTTTGGGTTTTGTGTCTAAGTTTGAACGCAAGGTGTAACGCTTGAGGTGACCCACCTTGGTCAAACTGTTTTGGCTCTTATAAGAAGCTGATACAAAGTAAGTAGTGTTGCCCGAACCACCGCGCAATGAAAAGTCGGTGTTATACATCGGTGCAGCATTGTCAAAGTAATACTTCTGCCAGTTGGTATTAGCTCCGTGGAGCTTATAAGTCTGATATTGGTCGGGAGTAATGATACCATTCTCAAGTTGGAACTGAAGCAACTCGCTTGAGTTCATCTGATTGCTAATGGCATTGGCTAATTGGCTCCAACCTACGCTCTGACTAATGGTTATCTGAGCCTTTTCTTCCGTGCGGCCCTTCTTCGTAGTGATGAAGATTACACCATTGGCAGCACGTGAACCATAGATAGAAGTAGCTGAAGCGTCCTTCAATGTTGTTACGCTCTCGATATCTTTATCATTGAGCATTGACAACATGCCTGCACCTGCAGGAGAGCCATCAATAACGATCAACGGAGTGTTGCTGGCGGTAAATGAACCTGTACCACGCAATTTAATTGATGCATTGTTAATGTCACCGGCATCACCTGAGTTGTTTAATACTTGCAGACCTGCTACCTTACCTTGCAAGGCGTCGGCTACGTTAGCGGTAGGGTTGTTTTCAACCTTTTCACCGCCCACTTTCTTTACAGAACCTACTACAGTACCCACCTTCTGAGCGGTACCATAACCGACAACGACGGCTTCGCCCAATTCGTTATCCTTGAGTACTACCTGTACGTTGCCAGCTACGCTGACAGTGGTGGGTTGCATACCGATGTAAGACACAGAAATCTTCTTAGCTGTAGCAGGAACGCCCTTCAGCTTAAAGTTACCGTTAGCATCAGTAGTTGTGATTACCTTGGTGCCAGGCACACGCACGGTAGCTCCCATCACGGGTTCACCATGAGTGTCGGTCACGCGGCCGCTCACAAGCTTCTGCGCTGAAGCCGTGGCTGCGGTCATAAGCAGACCGGCTCCCAAGAGCACTAACTTTTTGTTCATATTGATAACCATTTAATTAAACATTTACGTTTGAATGAGTCTGTGGGGCGATAAGCACACGCGCCTTAAAGTGCAAAAGAGATAGAAGGAAGTGTGCACAACTTGTTATACAAGTGGGACAATTCGCCACCACACGCACGCGTACATTGTATATATGTGTTTACATCAGCGTGCGAAGTATATATTTTGGTTGTCCTTTTTGTTTTTTTAAGTCAATCGTTTAGCGTTATGTTGCAGTAATTAACACGCCTTCGTCCCCTTTGAGCTAAGTAGTGTAGATGAAGGGTGAATTATTATGCAAGTTATTCACGCAAGTATGCTGCAAAAATAGGTTTTATAATTTGTTTAGCAAAAGAAAATGGTCTTTTTGTCACGAAAAATAAACTTTTTAGGCTAAAAAGCTTGCATTTTGTCAACTATAGCTCGCTTGTAGTGCTTTTAATTATATTTCCTATCATTTCTTAATTTTTATTTTATGGGATATTTTTATGCAGAAGACGTTTTAACCCTTTCGTGTGTAGCAAAGATTGACAATACATTGAAAGATAGGGTGCTATTAGAGTTACAAATCAAAGTAGATGATTTTAAGCGTGTCCTGTCTGCTTTAATGGGTGAAATACATAACCATCAAGTCTCTAACGTCGAGTCAGCTTCAACAAAAACATTGCTCTCCTTTGTTACGCTTTGTATAGAGCGTTACGCAAAGCGTGTAGGCATTGACCGTTCAGAAAGTTCTCTTTGTAAGTATCGTGTAACATTAAAGCACATAACAGCCTATATCAAGCAAGACTATCATGCTCCTGATGTGCAATTCTCAAAAGTGAATGCAACATTTGTCAATGGTTTTATCCGTTATCTAACGCAGCAGAAGCATTTTGCCGCACAAACCATACGGCTTTACCTCTCGTCATTGCGTCATTTCTGTCATCAAGCTATGCGTGAAGGCATCTTAAAGGACACTTCTTGGCAGATGGTTGAAATGCCACAAGTCTTGCACCACCACTTTTCTTTAACAAAGGCTGAACTATCAATGTTAGAGCAGTATTCACTTGAAGGTACGAAAGCACACGTTCGTGACTTGTTTCTTTTTGCTAGCAAGACGGGGTTGGCTTATGCCGATCTTCGGGCTTTACGTCCACAGCACATTGAACGTGGAGAGTCTGAAGGTTGGTTAACTATCTATCGAAAGAAGACTCACCAAAGGGCTTTAATATACCTTTCTAGTTCCGTTTTACAACTGCTCGACCATTTGCCCAAACACGCTTCAATGGTCGAAGGGTGGCTCATAGTGCCTAATAATCGCACTATAAATCGTCATCTACATCAACTTGGTCAAACTCTTCACCTATCCGAACCGCTTCACCTCCATGTCGCACGTCATACATTTGCCACATTGTTATTACAGTCGGGCATTTCAGTAGAAACAGTAAGTACGATGTTAGGACATGCACACATTTCTACTACTCAACGATATGCAGAAGTAACCAAACAAAAAATAATACAAGAGTTGGGAAGGGATAAAGAGAGATAAACTGCAATTTATCGGCCTAATTGGGGGGGGGACGCGTCCTAACCTGGGGGCGACGCGTCCCCGCGTCGGCATTGCCAACTTGGGGTTCGATGCCCCAAGTTGGCAATACTTAAAGTATGGATATTCATGTATTTGTAAGTCAAGGCCTCGAGCCTTGACTTACAAATGCCGACGCGGGGACGCGTCGCCCCCAGGTGAGCTTGCGTTCGTGCGCAACTCCTCGACAAATTGCAGTTTATCATTGTCCCACTTGTATAACAAGTTGTGCACACTTCCTTCTATCTCTTTTGCACTTTAAGGCGCGTGTGCTTATCGCCCCACAGACTCATTCAAACGTAAATGTTTAATTAAATGGTTATCAATATGAACAAAAAGTTAGTGCTCTTGGGAGCCGGTCTGCTTATGACCGCAGCCACGGCTTCAGCGCAGAAGCTTGTGAGCGGCCGCGTGACCGACACTCATGGTGAACCCGTGATGGGAGCTACCGTGCGTGTGCCTGGCACCAAGGTAATCACAACTACTGATGCTAACGGTAACTTTAAGCTGAAGGGCGTTCCTGCTACAGCTAAGAAGATTTCTGTGTCTTACATCGGTATGCAACCCACCACTGTCAGCGTAGCTGGCAACGTACAGGTAGTACTCAAGGATAACGAATTGGGCGAAGCCGTCGTTATCGGTTATGGTACCGCTCAGAAAGTGGGAACTGTTGTAGGTTCTGTAAAGAAGGTTAGCAGCGAGAAAGTTGCTGACAAACCCGCTGTCGACATCTCTGACGCTTTGCAAGGTAAGGTTGCTGGTTTGTCTGTATCATCTATGTCAGGTGATGCGGGTAGCATCAACAATACCAACCTTCGCATTCGTGGTGTAGGTTCTCTCTCTGCTAGCAACTACCCCTTGATCGTTATTGATGGTTCACCCGCCGACCCCTCAATGTTCTCATTACTCAACGATAAGGATATTGAAAGCATCACAACGTTGAAAGATGCTTCGGCTACTTCTATCTACGGTTCACGTGCTGCCAATGGTGTTATTTATATTACCACTAAAAAAGGCCGCGCTGGCGAAAAGGCTCAAATCCAAGTAAGTCAAAAGGTGGGTTGGAGCCAATTAGCCAACCAAATTGGTAACCCTATGAACTCAAACGAGTTGTTACAATTCCAACTCGAAAACGGACTTATCACAGCTCAACAGTACCAAACTTATAAGGGACACGGTGCTAATACCAATTGGCAGAAGTTTTTCTTCGATAATGCAGCACCAATGAATAGCACCGATTTGAGCATTCGTGGTGGTTCTGAATCAACGACTTACTACGTTTCAAGTTCGTACATGAAGCAAGACAACTTGACCAAAACAGGTCACTTCAAGCGCTTCACTCTTCGCACCAACCTTGAGACGAAACCCAAAGAATGGTTAGCATTCGGCATTAAGCAAAATGCTACTTACACCGACCGTCTTTCTGATGGTTATACCAATCGAACTCGTGGCGATAAAGCTTCAAACTCAAATACGGCAGCCTATATGTTCCCTGCATATTGGGATCCATTTGACGAAGCTTCATCAGCAGAACATAAGTATTTGTACGCGCCCACCACGTTTTACAACACTCGTTGGTTGAGTTCTTTGCAACCTACAAAGATTAACGACGTTACTTACAATGGTGTAGCATACGCTCAAATCACTCCCGTTAAAGGCTTGAACATTAAGTCGCAATTAGGCTTATATGCTACCGATATGCGTAGTTCTGCTTCACGTGCGGTAGACTTCCCTAACCAAACATCAGGTTATGCATCAGAGGACCATGCACGCTCTTCAATGTGGACGATCACCAACACGATTGAGTATAAGTTTAACATTGGCGACAACAATGCCTTCACCCTCCTTGCTGGTCAAGAAGGTATCAAATCACAAAGCACCAGCTTTGGCACCAGCGGTACGGGTATTACCGACGACCGTTTGGCCAACCTGGGTAGCGTGACTGACTACGATGCTCCTTCTTATAGCAACTCTAAGTATGAATACTTGAGCTTCTTCGGCCGCGTTGACTATGCGTTGATGAACAAGTACTTCCTCAACTTCACTGTGCGTAACGATAAGAGTTCACGTTTCGGTAAGAAAAATCGTTCTGCCAACTTCTATAGCGGTGGTGCTATGTGGCGTGTAAGCAGTGAGAGCTTTATGGCTCCTACTAAGAGTTGGTTGACCGACCTCAGCCTCAAGGCCAGCATCGGTACGACGGGTAACTCTGAAATTGGTGATTATAATAGCCTTGGTTTGATTACCTCTACCCAGTATAATGGCAACACAGCTTGGGTTTTGCAGCAGCCTTCTAACGATGAACTCGGTTGGGAAAAGCAAATTCAGTTCAACTTCGGTTTGACTGCTCGTTTGTTCGACCGCTTAGACGTTGACTTCAACGTTTATAAGCGCAAGACGATGGATATGTTGATGGAAGTGCCTTTGGCCTACACCACTGGTTTCTCAAGCCAGATGATGAACGTAGGTGAAATGAGTAACCGAGGTGTTGAATTAGAATTGAGCTACGACGTATTCCGTAGTCGTGATGCCTTCTTCAATATCTACGCTAACTACTCTTACACCAAGACCTCTATCGACAAACTCTTCTACGGATTGAAGGAATGGCCTATGCTTGGTAGTTTGACTAACTACGTTGTAGGTGAGTCATTGAACTACTACATGCCTATCTACGCTGGTGTTGATAAGAACGATGGTGCTCCTATGTGGTATCTCCCAGGCAATAAGGGTGGCATTCAGCACGAATACAACCCCGAGACCATGACGAAGAAGTACTCTGACGATTTGTATCAAAACACTGGTAAGTCACTCTTCGCACCCCATACAGGTGGATTTGGCCTTAGCGCAGGTTGGAAGGGACTTACACTTAGTGCCGACTTTAGCTTCACCTTGGGCAAGTATATGGTCAACAACGAATACCTCTTCGCTGCTTCATCAGGTAACGCTCAAAATGGCTTTAACCAAGATAAAGACATGCTTCACATTTGGAAAAAGCCAGGCGACATCGCTACACTTCCGGGCTTCCAGTATGAAACGCGGTCCGACACACACTTGTTCGAAAATTCTTCTTATCTGCGTTTGAAGAACTTGAGCTTGTCATACGACCTACCCAAGCGCTGGATGGAGACTACACGATTCTTCGAGAACATTCGCTTCAGCTTCGTTGCACGTAACGTGTTCACGATTACGAAATATCGCGGTTCTGACCCCGAATATGCTGGCCATATCGCGCTCGGTGCATATCCCGCTACTCGTAACTTCACATTCGGTGTTGACGTAACCTTCTAATATTCGACTCGAATTTAGAAGCGAATCTCTTTACAAACATTATTCACTGACTCATAACAGTATGAACAAATATATATTAAAAACTGTCATGTGCTCGGCTTTGGTAGCTTTCGGATTGACCTCATGCGAACTCGACCAAGTGCCTACCACCAGTCTTGTGACCGAGGCTTCATGGCAGAAGATGTCAGATGCTCAGAACTATGACAACGGCATCAAGGCATATTTCCGTTCGCTTTCAGGCGGTGCTACTTCAGTGGCTGAGGTACAGGCTGACTTGTTCAATTTGCGTAACACAGCCATTGGCTATATTCAGGTTTATAATTGGCAGTACACAAACTCACAGTTTGACGGCGACGTTCTTTGGAAAGGTAGCTACACGGCTATTGCCAATGCCAACAATGTGATTAATAACATTGACAAGATTAAGACCACAACAGAAGAGGAGCTTCTTACCCTTCAGACTTACAAGGGCCACGCTTACTTGCTCCGCGCCTATGCTTATGCCAACATGGCTCCGCGCTACTGCAAGCGTTACACGACTGATGACGAGGCAAAGAACGAGCTCGGTTTACCTCTTTGCACTGAAGTGGACGTAAACAAGAAACCGTCACGTGCCAGCCTTTACGATACGTATCAATTCATTTTGAGTGACATCGAGAAGGCAAAGGATTTAATGAACAATGACGACAACATTGACTACACTGAACTCTCTTCAAACGTAGCCAAAGCTCTCGAAGCACGTGTTTATCTTTACATGAACCACAACCAAGAGGCTTTAAATGATGTAAAGGACTTGCTCGAACGTTATTCTCTCACCACTGATGCCGACACTTATAAAGCTATGTGGAAGGACGATGTAGCTCCAGTAGGTCAAGAGTTGATTTACGAACCTCAGATGACGGCCGATGACCGTGCTTCATTCTACGGAGCTTTCGAATCTTACAGTGATGCCAACCACGTATGGAATCCTGACTACCTCCCCACACAAGGTTTGATTGACCTTTACAATGAAGACGACATTCGTCAGATGACCTTCTTCCGCGCTGAAGAAGAAGACGGTAGCCCCGTTGTCATTATTGGTGGTGATAATCAAGCTGAAGGTGTGGTACTCTCTAAGTTCCCTGGTAACGATGCATTGAAGAAGGCCAACGACGGTACGGTGTTCTACAACATGCCGAAGCCCTTCCGTGTAGCTGAACTTTACCTCATTGGTGCTGAAGCTTCATATAAACTCAATGGCACTGACGGTGGCTACCTAACAACTTTGCGTGCCGCACGTGGTTTGACTACAGGTAACTTAACGGGCGATGTACTCTTCTCTACTATTAAGGACGAGTGGACACGTGAGTTCGTAGGTGAAAACTTCCGCCTCGACAACCTCAAGCGTTGGGGTGACGGCTTCACTCGTATGGATCCGCAGGAGATTGGCGCGGGTATGTTTAGCAACACTTGCCCCTTGACTGGTTTCACCATTAGCGCTGACAACCAACGTTGGATTTGGGAGATTCCTTCACAAGAACTCCAAGCTAACACCAACATTGTGCGCAACTGGAGCCGTAAGTAAAAAATCTGTTTGAAGTTTTGAGGTTATCAAGTTATAAAGTTTGCATTACTGATTAACTGCACGACTTTATAAACTCATAACCTCGAAACTAAAAAGCTTATTATTAGAACTATCCTAAAAAGATTAATCACAATATGAAACTCAACATAAAGACTTTAGCAGCATCTCTGTTGGTGGGTCTGTCGCTCGTTTCATGTAACAACGACTTCGATGAGGACGGTGGCAAGACTACCTATCCTGCCAAAGGCGAACTTTGCAGTTGGAGCCGCGATTACACAGCTGCGTCAAATACCTCATACCTTCTCAACCTTTATGTAAATGAAGAGGGTGATACCTTGGCTGACCTCTCTATCTTCAATCCCGTGAGCGAACGTTCTAACGTGATGAATGGTGGTAAGGTTTCTTACGATAGCAAAACGGGTGTGTATAACATCAACTATGATGAGAGCATCTACGGCAAGGCGCTCATTTCTGTAGCTGACTTTGGCAACAAGAAGGGGCTCGTAAACATCTATACCGTAAATGAGAATAAGGATGGAAAAGTTACCTATGCTGCTGTTGATAAATTCAACGCTGTAGCTACCGACACAATCTCTGTCCTCGGTCAGTGGAGCATAGGCAATGGCGAGGACGTTACACTCTACGTCAACGGCAATGCTACTTTCACCCAGAACGGCCAAACCGTAGCACAAGGCTCTTACCAATTTGACGGCAAAAGCGGTGCTATCACTACTACTGACGGTAAGAGCTATCAAATCGCAATGAACGCTAATCGTCAGTTGCAGACTACGGTCGACGGTCAAACTTACACCTCTTTACAAATGCCTGCCGAGTACATTGACGACTGGCAAACAGTTGCTACGGGCGACATCACTTTGCCTTTGTTCAATTTCACTGGCAGCGGCTTCCCCCTCGACTACTCTGAATGCCGTGGCGAATACCGACTTGACTATGGTAAACTATTTAACGCTGAAAACGCTACAATCTCGTTCAACTGGAACAGAACAACGGGTGCCTTCAACCTTTTGAGTTCTTCTGATTTCTCAACAGGTCAAAAATATGATGCTTCCCATTTTATTTGGGCAAAAGTAACAGGTGGCAATGGTTCTTACGATGCCGAAACAGGGGTTATCACTATCCCCGTTACTTACTTCATACCTGACTTGGGTAGCTTCGGTGCTATCAACGATACTTTCTCTAACATTAAATTCCTTTAATTAAACAGAGATATATAAACTTGGAAAGGACTGCAAGTACATTTGATACTTGCGGTCTTTTTTTTATTCAACAAATTGCAGCTTATCACTACCCTTAATATTTGTAAAACAGAATACAAATATTTCATCATTCAATTTTATACAAAACGAACTTATAATTATAACAAAATGAAGTGTTTTAGAATAAAGTCTTTACTTTATGCTATAAAAATACAAAAAGCATTTGGCACTTTTACTTTGTGCTTGTACTTCATTGTACACTTTTGCACAACACGAAGTAAAATTTGGCTATTGCAATGACGAACTTTCGCCACGTTATGAATTTGTGGCCAACGAAAGTCAACAAGATTTTACTTTCGGCTGTGCCATTCTCATTCCCAGTTCACGCCTACAAATGCTGAAGGGACAAAAGATAACACGTATGCGCTTTGCTTGCACCGAAGGCATTAAGTCGTGCAACGCCTGGGCAAAGAGCCAACTTAATGGACTTCCCATTGCTAAAATATATAAAGTTGGTACCACCGTTGGAGGTTGGAATGAAGTAACCTTTGAAGAACCTATCGAAATTACGGGCGACGACCTTTATATCGGTTATAGTGGCAAGGTGCCTTATGGGGGTGCCATTTTCTTTGACGGTGCAGTCAATCCCAATGGCGTATTCATGCTCGAAAATGGTGAATGGAGCGATTGGAGTACAAATGGTTGTCGTCCTCTTTGCATTCAAGCTTTTGCTACATTGGATAGCGACGTACCCTTGGTTGACTTAGGCATCGAAAAGGTAACCTTCACCTCACCTTACACGCAAAAGGGCAACGACGTACAAGCCAGTGTACAAATAGGTAACTATGGCGAAACGACCGTCGACGCACCAAAGATGTTTTATAGTGTAAATGGTGCTGATCCCGTTGCCATTACGACCTCTGGTAGCATCAACACCAATAGTAGCGCAACGTTCAACTTCAGCGTACCCACCACGACTCTTGAAGAGGGAAAGGTTCCTCTCCGCGTATGGGCAGAAACGGACGAGAACTACAAGGGCAACGATACGCTGAGTACTGAGATGTTGGTCTACTCAAATAGTTATCCCCACAAAGTGCTTTGCGAACACTTCACTACACTGGAGTGTGTCAACTGCCCCGTTGGTCACGATGCGCTAAAGGAAGTATTCAAAGGTAAGTATAACTACGTTTGGGTAGCTCACCACATTGGTTACTACACCGACGAACTTACACAACAAGCCTCTTACGACTTAGAGAAGTTTGGCGCAACACAAGCTCCTCTCGCCATGTTCGACCGCCGCATACTTAGCACCAGCACTTCAAGCACTAAACCCGTATTTGGTATCAACTGGGGTACAGTTGCTGCAAGTACGAAGGCTATCAGCCCTGCTTTCGAATCATGCGCTTCTACTCCCGCTTTTGTATCAGTAAACATTAAGAACAGCTATAATGCCGAGACGCGTGAGTTGACGACTACCGTATCAGGCGAACGTAACAAGCTCTTCCCTGTATTCTACGACAATACAGTACTTACAGTCGAATTAGTTGAAGACAGTGTACAGACGAAGGCAGGACAGAACGACACGAACGAGCGCATTCATAGCAACGTATTCCGCCAAGCCATTACACGTACTTTAGGCGATGAAATGGTATGGAATGGCGACAACTATAGCGAGACTTATACCGTCAGCATTCCTGAAGAGTACAATGCGAAGAACGTGCGCGTAGTAGCTTTCGTCTCATTACCCACGACTGACACTTCACACGCTGACGTATTGAACGCAAATGAGCTGAACATCAATGCTGCCGAAACGACGGGTATCAATCAAGTAACGACAAATGATGCACAAGTGCTCAACCGCACCTTCTACAACATGCAAGGCCAGCGCATCAATCGTCCTACAATGAATGGTGCTTATCTCGAGCGCATCGAAACAACTCAGGGCGTTCAAACGGTGAAGAGAATGAAGTAAGTTTAATGAGTTTAATGAGTTTAATGAGTTTAATAAGTTTATGACTTACGCAAACTTTAAGACTCGTCTAAATAAAGCGTGCTTTCTAACCTCACTAAACTTATTAAACTCACTAAACTTATTAAACTAATTAAACTAATTAACCTAATAAAATATGAGAAAATCTTTACTCACTGCAGCCCTTGCTGCTATGGCCATGACCTCTGCCAATGCACAGGTGTATGACAACATTCAAGACTATGAGTTCGACTGTTTTTCAGACAATGGGCAATTCATCTCTGCAGCCAACATAAACTCTGGTGTTACAATTCTCAATCGCTATACAGGTCAGCAATACGATTTCTTTGACCCCCAATTGGCAGTCATTTATGCTTGCTTCGGCATTTCTAACAACGGCATTGCCGTAGGTAACAATGGCTACTGCGCTTGCTATTGGAAGGACGGTAAAGAAATTGAGTTGCCCCAACCCGCTGAGGGGGATGACGCACACGACTGTATGGGTAATGCCTTTTCTGTCAGTGCCAATGGTAAGTACATCGTTGGTGGCGTTTCAACAGGTGCGGGCTACTCTGCAGACAACCTCATGATGGAACCCGTCATTTGGACTTTACAAGCTGACGGCACTTACTCTTATGAAGTATTGCCCTATGACAAGACTGACTTCAGCGGTCGCGCTCCACAGTACATCAGTACACAGTGCATCTCTGAGGACGGTAAGTTTGCAGTAGTTCAGGTACGCGACTACTCTGGTGTTGTTATGTACCCTGTCTTCTACACGAAGCAAGACAACGGCACTTGGACTCGCAAGACATTCGGTGCTGGCTTCTTCTGGGACGAAGAGAAAATTGCAGCGTTACCCGAAATGCCCGTTAACCCTTCTAAGGAAATTCCCAATCCCGTAGCTTACTTCACCAAACAAGACACTATCGACTACAACAAAGCTGCTGCTGACTATAGTGAAGCACTCGACGAATGCAAACAAGGTATTCGCGATTGGGACAAACTACCCGTATACCCTCAATACTGGATGTACATCAGCGAGAAGCGTGATCAATGGGTAGCCGACTCTGCTGCTTATATGGCCAAAGCCAACAAGTACGATAGCGATATTACTGACTACCTTGCAAAGTTCCAGGCTGCTCTTTCTAACAAGAGCATTGTCATGAACCAATGGAGCATGTCAACGAATGGTAAGTACGTTGCTACGGCTATGGAGGACAACAACCTTCGCTACACTTATCCTGCTTACTTCGACCTCACAGGCGAAGAACCACAGTTCAAGTTGATTGAGTCTATCACCGATGGTTTGGCTTCAAGCGTATCAAACAATGGTACACTCATTGCCAACTCTCCTGCTATGGAATATACACGTAATGCTTCGGTCATCAACATCACCGAAAAAGATGCACAGCCCGTTCCCTTCTACGACTACATCGCTGCCCGCGACGCAAAGGCAGGGGAATTTTTGAAGACGAACTATAGCTTCAACGTTCCCGTGAGCGATGGTTCTGACGAACCTGGCGATGGGGGCGACGGTGGCGACGGCGGCATTGACGACGGCGGCTTTGACGAAGGGGGTGTCTTCTCTGCTAAGAAGAACATTCGTCCTATGGACTACGTCATCGTGCCCGATAGTATCGTTTCAGGTACTGTCTCTATCAACTCTGATGCTACCATTTTCTTAAGCTTCATGCGTGAAGAATTCTCTAACGCTGACGGCATAAGCGTTGACCACTCTTACATTATCGACTTAAACAAGGACGCTACCTCTGGCATTCACGCTGTTAAGGCTGACAACACCGCGAACGGCACCGTTATTGCTCGCGAATACTATGGCATCAATGGCCAGCGCCTTGGTCGTCTTCCCTTGAAGGGTGTATATCTCGAAAAGATTATCACTACCAATGGTGTTAAGACGGTGAAGAGAGTGAAATAATAAAACATTTGTGGATTTAGAATAGTGAAAAGGCTATTCTAAATCCATAAAAACAATGAAGAAGAAAGAAAAGAAGGAGTCTCCCACTACCTTATAAAATAAAAGGGAAATATGTAGTTATATAAGTAGGTGTTCGAAATTAGTTTATATTTAGATGTTCCCAATAGAGCTCTTTTGATATAAACTAATTTCGAACACCTTCTTTACAATTATATCCTTAAACAAAGGAATTAAAGCTCTGTAACGTATCGTATAAGAAAAAACGGTTGAAAACTGCAATTTTGGGGGGCGGATTACAACTCCTCCCCCCAAATTGCAGTTTTCAAATTAAATGTCAATGCCCCATGCAATAAAGAGAAACAATTTACGTTATATATACGAAAAGGCTACATCTATATCCTTGAAAAAGGAGAAATAACGACAGTTTGATATATTATAATGGAAAAAAAATTGCTAATTCAAAAAAAATACCGAAATTAGCCACTTATATAGGGTAGCCAATACACATTTCACCATTTTGGGATACTAAATAACCTATTAAGATTAGCGTAAGAGCACTCTGTATTATTACAACACCAAGCAAGAAGAAAAATGACCATTACCATTATTACCGCAACATATAATAGTGCCGCAACTGTACGCGATACGTTTGATAGCATTTTAAGTCAAACCTATAGCGACATTGAATATATTGTGGTTGATGGTGCTTCGACTGACGGCACTGTAGACATTATAAAATCTTACGAACCTCGCTTTAATGGCCGTATGCGCTGGATAAACGAAGCGGATAAAGGAATCTATGATGCCATGAACAAAGGCATTGCTATGGCTACAGGCGACGTGATTGGTATACTTAACTCTGACGACTTTTACACCTCGAACGATGTGTTGCAAACTGTTGTCAATACTTTACAGCAAGACACAACGATAGATGCGGTCTACGGCGATGTACATTATGTTGCCCCTAACGACTTAACACATTGCGTTCGCTATTATTCCTCTAAACCATTCCGCCGTATGTGGATGCGCATGGGCTTTATGCCTGCTCACCCCTCCTTCTATTGCAAACGGAAATTGTATCAGCAGTATGGAGCGTTTGACCTTACCTTTAAAGTGGCAGCAGACTTTGAAAATCTTTTACGCCTCATCTATCTAAGCAAGATACGTATGCAATACATTGAAAAGGACTTTGTCACCATGCGTACAGGTGGGGCTTCCACTTCAGGATTTAGCAGTCATTGGCAAATTACCAAAGACCACCTCAAAGCGCTGAAGAAGAACCATATCTATTCAAACGTATTCTTATTAGGATTACGCTATTTGTATAAAATAGCCGAAATGATAAAGCGACATTAAGTTACAATCCGAAAGACAATACAAAAAGATTAATGAAAAGATTAATGGCATACGAATGGACATTAATCGCTTCATTAATCTTTTTTTGTTTCAAATATCCCTTTCCCTTCTTATAAGTAGGTGTTCAAAATTAGTTTATATTAATCATGTTCCGAATTAGTCGATATGCCTTGGCGCATTCTTTCGCCCAGAAACATAGGTTTCATCGGTCACGTAGCCCGCTACGCTCCCTCTTCAACCTATGTTTCTGAACGAAATACTGCACCAATTCATATCAACTAATTTTGAACACCTACTTATATCAGAACACGTCCAACCCTAAATTATACCTTTCGTTATATCATTATATATGATTTAAGTGTTAACTTTACACCGTTGAATAAAGAAACGACAAAGCATGAAAATTATCATTGCCGGAGCTGGCGCTGTGGGCACCCACTTAGCCAAACTCCTGTCACGCGAAAATCACGATATAACGCTTATCGATGAATCGGCTGAAAAGTTAGAGGACATATCCTCTAACTTCGACATACTAACGCTGACCAACCGCCCTACGTCTATCTCTGCCCTTAAAGAGGCCGAAGTAGGCAAAGCTGACCTTTTCATCGGTGTTACGCCCGATGAAGCACATAACATGACAGCTTGCATGTTGGCCTACAAGTTAGGAGCAAAAAAGACCGTGGCACGTGTTGATAACTATGAATACACACTGCCTCAACACCGCGACTTTTTCAAGACTGTAGGCATTGGGTCAATTATCTATCCCGAAATGTTGGCTGGACAAGAAATCCTTCACAACATCAAACGCAGTTGGATACGACAATGGTGGGAAGTGCAAAATGGTGCACTCATTCTCTTAGGAGTAAAGGTGCGTAGCAATGCACAAATTCTTGACCAACCTCTAAAAGACCTTTGCGGCCCCGACTCGCCTTATCACATTGTAGCCGTTAAACGTGGAGACGTCACCGTCATTCCTCATGGTGCTGACTGCCTACATGCGCTCGATGTGGTCTATTTTATGACTACGCCTAAATACGTTAACTACATACGCGACATCGCAGGTAAGGAAGAATATCCCGATGTATCAAACGTATTCATTATGGGAGGTGGAAGTTCGGCCGTTCACTTAGCGAATGCCATGCCAGACTACATGCATGCCAAGATTATTGAAAGCGACGGACGACGCGCCGAAAGGCTCAACGAAGTAGTGACCAACCGACATGCCATGATTATTCATGGCGACGGACGTGACCTCGCACTGCTTGAAGAAGAGGGCATACGCAAGGCACAGGCTTTTTGTGCACTAACCGAAAACTCTGAAACGAACATTCTCGCTTGCTTGGCTGCCAAACGTCTCGGTGTACGCAAAACAGTAGCAATGGTCGAAAACACTGACTACATCGGCATGGCCGAAAGCCTCGACATTGGCACCATCATCAACAAGAAGACCTTTGCCGCCAGTCATATCTACCAGATGATGCTAAAGGCTGACATCACCTCTGTAAAGAGTCTGACCGTGGCAAATGCCGACGTGGCGGAATTTAGCGTACCAGCTGATGCCAAAATCATTCATAAAGCTGTAAAAGATCTGGATTTGCCTTCCAACATCACCTTAGGTGGCCTTGTCCGCAACGGTGTAGGTCAGCTCATCAATGGCTCTACCCACATTCTTCCTGGCGATACAGTCGTTGCCTTCTGCCTCAGCGGGGGGATTAAAAAGTTAGAGAAGTTCTTTAAAGAATCCAACGGAATGTTCGGATTAAGAGGTTAGGGAGGAAAATGGGTTAGAAGGTTAGGAGGTTAATGGGTTAAAAAGTTAGTTTTTAAAACTCATTAAACTCATTAAACTCACTAAACTCACTAAACTCATTAAACCCATTAAACTCATTAAACTCACTAAACTCATTAAACTCATTAAACTCATTAAACCCATTAAACCCATTAAACTCATTAAACCAATAAACTCATTAAACTCAAAAATATGGACATTGTAGAACGCTTCCTTAAATACGTTAGCTTCGACACACAAAGTGCTGAAGGCCAAGATACGACGCCAAGTACAGCCAAACAACTTAAATTGGCTGAATACCTACGTGACGAACTCACAAGCATCGGTATGACTGAAGTTGAAATGGACGAGAACGGTTACGTTTATGCCACACTCCCTGCCAATACTGACAAAGATGTACCAACAATTGGTTTCATCTCACACATGGATACCAGCCCTGACTGCTCAGGTGCTAACATTCACCCCCGCATTGTTGAACATTACGACGGAGGCGACATCGTACTTGATGCCGAAGCAGGCTTGGTAACTTCACCCAAAAAGTTTCCCGAACTACTTGACCACGTAGGAGAAGACATTATCGTGACCGACGGCCACACGCTCTTGGGCGCAGATGACAAAGCTGGCATTGCTGAAATCGTACAAGCCATGGTACACCTCATCGAACACCCCGAGATCAAGCACGGTCGCGTCCGTGTAGGATTTAATCCTGACGAAGAGATTGGTCTGGGCGCACATAAGTTTGACGTTAAGAAGTTTGACTGTGCTTGGGGCTACACCATGGACGGTGGCGAACTGGGTGAGTTGGAATACGAAAACTTTAACGCTGCAAGTGCGAAGATTGAAGTAAAGGGCGTAAGCGTTCACCCGGGTTATGCAAAAGGGAAAATGATTAACGCAGCACGCGTTGCAGCTGAGTTCGCAGCTCAAATGCCCGTAACAGAAACGCCTGAACAGACCATTGAGTTTGAAGGCTTCTACCACCTTTTAGGGATTGAAGGCAACGTTGAGCACGCTACTCTTTCATACATTATTCGCGACCACGACCGCAAACGCTTTGAAAAGCGCAAAGTTTTTGTACAAAAGGCTGCAGAATGGATGAACGAACGCTATGGTGAGGGAGTCGTAACCGCTACTATCAACGACCAATACTACAACATGCGCGAAAAGATTGAACCCGTGCCTCATGTTGTTGACATTGTAATTGAAGCCATGAAGCAATGCAACATTCCGTCTAAAGTTCGCGCCATTCGTGGTGGTACTGATGGGGCACAACTTTCTTTCATGGGTCTCCCCTGCCCCAACATCTTTGCTGGAGGACTCAATTTCCATGGCCCACACGAATTCTTACCCATTCCTTCACTCAAGAAAGCCTCTGAATTGGTAGTCAAAATTATTGAACTTACAGCTCAACGAGGCTAAAGAACTTTTCCACATATTTATCGAAGATATGCGCGCCACAAACGCGCCTACGTAATGCCTGATTTTTCAGCACACGCTACGTAGGCACGTTTGTGGCGCGCATTTTATCTACAGTTTATCTAAGTCAACTTAAATAAAAATCCATAACCTTACATATATGTCATAAAATGTTCGTAATTTAGCTTGCTAATTTGGTGTATTGTACGCAATAGTTTAATTACACACAATACCCTATCAACATATAGCGGCTGAAGCACACGTTGTAACGGCCGTCCCTACTTTTCTATTTTTACATCAAGTGTAACTCCTCCGTACACGTGAGAAAGTTGCCCTTACTACTCTTAGCAAATAAAAAAAATGATATATCAGCATGAACTACAAATGGAACTACGAAGCTCCCACGCCTACAGAAGCAGCGGCGCAGGCAGCTTTGGCACGCGAGGTGGGCATTCACCCTGCCTTAGGCAAGTTGTTGTTCGATCGCGGCATTACCACCGCACAACAGGCGCGACACTTTTTCCGCCCCCAGCTGACTGAACTGCACGATCCCTTCACGATGAACGACATGCAGGTAGCTGTCGACCGACTCAACCTTGCCATGGGACGCAAAGAGCGCATCATGGTATATGGCGACTACGACGTGGACGGCTGTACGGCAGTGGCTTTGGTATATAAATTCTTGCAACAATTCTACTCTAACATCGACTTTTACATTCCCGACCGTTACGAAGAGGGCTACGGCATCTCAAAGAAGGGCATCGACTTCGCTGCACAAACGGGCGTAGGACTGATTATCGTGTTAGACTGTGGCATTAAAGCCGTTGAAGAGATTGCTTACGCCAAAAGTTTAGGCATCGACTTCATTATTTGCGACCACCACGTGCCCGACGAAGTGCTACCTTGTGCCGTGGCTATTCTCAATCCTAAGCGATTAGACAATCACTACCCTGACGTCAACCTTTCAGGATGCGGAGTAGGCTTTAAGTTTATGCAAGCCTTTGCAGCCAGCAATGGCATTGAGTTTAACAAGCTCACTTCCCTACTCGACCTCTGCTCTGTGAGCATCGCCTCCGACATCGTACCCATTATGGGCGAAAATCGCATCTTAGCCTATCACGGGCTACGTTGTTTGAATGCCAATCCCAGCATAGGGTTACAAGCCATTATCGAGGTGTGCGGACTTGCTGACCGCGAATTAACGATGAACGACATCATCTTTAAGATTGGACCACGCATCAATGCCTCTGGACGCATGCAAAATGGTAAAGAAGCAGTAGAACTCTTGGTAGAGAAAGATTACCAAATGGCGCTCGAACGTGCTGGAAAGATCAACCTTTATAACGAAGCACGCAAAGACCTTGACAAGCAAATGACGGAGGAGGCCGTTGAACAGGTGAAAGACTTACCTGGTCTTGACCAACGCCGCAGTATCGTTATCTATAACAAGGCATGGCATAAGGGAGTGATTGGCATCGTAGCTTCTCGCCTTACTGAACAATATTATCGTCCAGCCGTTGTACTTACGCTATCTGACGGCATGGCTACGGGTTCGGCACGCTCGGTGTCGGGATTTGACGTGTATAAGGCAGTACAAAGTTGTGAAGACTTACTCGAAAACTTTGGTGGACACACTTATGCTGCTGGACTTACATTGCCTGTTGAACACATTGCTGAGTTTACACAACGTTTTGAGCAATACGTGGCCGACCACATCTTAGACGAGCAAACGGAAGCCAGCCTTGACATTGATGCTATCTTAGACTTTAAGGATATTACCTTCCGCTTTTACCAACAATTGCGCAAGTTTGCCCCTTTTGGCCCAAGCAATTTAAAACCTATATTCTGTACCAAGCGCGTCTACGACTACGGGACAAGCAAGGTCGTCGGACGCGGTCAGGAGCATATTAAGCTTGAACTGGTTGACAATAAGAGCAACAATGTAATGAATGGCATAGCCTTTGGCCAAAGTTCACAAGCTCGCTACATTAAGACGAAACGCGCCTTCGACATCTGCTACACAATCGAAGAAAACACGCACAAACGCGGCGAAGTACAACTGCAGATTGACGATATTAGGCCCTGTAATGAATAGGGGGATAAAAATGGTCAGTTTCATGTTTTAAGGTTATTAGGTTATAAAGTTATTGAAGTTTCGGATTTAGCAAGGACGGGCTGAAAGCCCAATGGAGCACATAGCCCAGGGTAAGCGAAGCGACACCCTGGGATTCCCGCATAGTAGAGTCTCCGCGCCCTGTAAGGGCAAAAGCTTTACCCCTTTATGTTGTTATTCTTGCTTGATAGCTGATTTAACGGTCTTAAAGTGGAACACCGTATGTATATTTTGTTCAATACTTGCGCCATGTCTTAAGGCTTTTGCCCTTACAGGGCGCGACTGCTCCAACGCGTGATACCCAGGGTGTCGCTTCGCTTGCCCTGGGCTATGTGCTACATTGGGCTTTCAGCCCGCCCTTGTTAAATCCGAAACTTGAGTAGCCTCATAACCTCCAAACTAAAAACCGAACGATAAAGGCTCCCTTTAAAGTTTCCTCATCGACAGCTTCTTCCACATGCAACAAGACATTTTAAAGCACCTACTACAGCAATACTGGGGGTACCCTGACTTTCGCGGCATTCAACGTCAAATCATTGACAATGTAATGGCTGGGCGCGACACGTTAGGACTCATGCCCACTGGCGGCGGCAAAAGCATCACCTTTCAGGTGCCAACACTTGCTATGGACGGATTGTGTCTTGTTGTAACGCCACTCATCGCACTAATGAAGGACCAAGTGGCCAACCTACGCCGTCACGGCATTACGGCTGCTGCCATTTATTCAGGACAATCGCGTACGGAGATAATCAAACACCTTGACAACGCTATCTTTGGAGCCTATAAGTTCTTATACGTTTCGCCCGAACGACTGTCTACCGCTATCTTCATGAATAAGGTGCAACGCATGAAAGTATGCCTCATCACCGTCGACGAGGCGCACTGCATCTCTCAATGGGGCTATGACTTCCGTCCGCAATACCTACGCATTGCCGAAGTTCGCAAGTTACTCCCCGAAGTCCCCATATTAGCCTTAACGGCTACAGCTACACGCATGGTTGTAGACGACATCTGCCAACGCTTGAGTTTTCGCGAAGGATCACAAGTGTTTCGTATGAGCTTTGCTCGCCCCAACCTACACTACATCGTACGCTACATCGACAAGAAGACCGACGAACTTTTACACATACTCAATTGCGTCGAAGGCTCTGCTATTGTCTACACCCGTTCACGCATAGCCACTAAAGAAATAGCCGACTTTCTAAATCAGAATGGCATCGCAGCCCTATACTACCACGCGGGACTCACCAACCTTGAGAAGGACACACGCCAACACGCATGGCAAGACGACCGCGTACGCGTTATGGTGGCCACCAATGCCTTCGGCATGGGAATTGACAAACCTGATGTGCGTTTGGTAGTACACATGGACGTGCCCGACTCCGTGGAGGCTTACTTCCAAGAGGCTGGACGCGGTGGACGCGATGGACAAACGTCCTATGCCGTACTATTAACAACGCGTGGAGACGACACGCGACTCCGCAATCACATCACACAAGGATTTCCTGAACGTGACTACATTCGACGCGTTTACTTAGAGATAGCTTCCTTCTTACAAGTAGGCGAAGGCGAGGGAGAAGGGCGCACCTTCAACTTCGACATCAGCAAGTTCTGTCACATCTTTCACCACTTCCCCATACAATTAGTGAGTGCCTTAAACCTTTTGACGCAAGCGGGCTACATTCACTTTAGCATTGAAGACAACCACTCATCACGCATGATCTTTTTGGTAACGCGTGAGGAACTGTATGACATTCACTTTATGACGGCAGAGGAAGAACAATTGCTCAACGTGGCAATGCGAACCATTGGCGGTTTCTTCGCTGACTACATGGAGATTGATGAGGAACATTTGGCACAAGTTTGCGGGTGCACACAAGACGAGATATACAAGATGTTATGCCACCTATCCAAATTACGCATTATCAATTACGTGCCTCATACCAATATGCCGCAAATTACTTACACCCAACGGCGTGTTGACAACGATTATGTGGTCATTCCACGGTCTATCTACGAGGATCAAATGGAACTGTACCGAAAGCGCATCGAGGCAATGATTGGCTATATCAACGACCAGACGACTTGCCGCAGCCGTTACTTACTTCACTACTTTGACGATGACGGTCCCGATTGTGGCTACTGCGACGTTTGTATCGGACGCGAAAGTTATGTCAACCAACTCTCTGAAGTTCAACAAGTAGACGAGGCCAAAAAGTATATACTCCGATTCTTAGCTGACAACCACCCTCACCCCATCACCGACTTTACCCAATCGGGCTTTGATAGAGTCATTCTAACAAAGGCCTTTCAGCAACTCTGCCAGGAACAACTTCTTGAACAAAAGGACGGTATAATAAAAGCCATTTAGCCAATTTCTCTTAACACCTATCATATTATGATACACATCAAATACCTTCTCACCCTATTCTTTATAAGCCTACTAACATTAAACGTTGGAGCACAAACGCTAACGACCGATAGCATTGAACACGAAGTGTTACTCGAGACCTCTAAAGGCAACATTCGCGTTAAATTATACAATGACACGCCTATTCACCGCGACAACTTCCTTAAACTGGTACGTCAAGGCTTCTACGACGGATTGCTCTTTCACCGTGTCATACCTGACTTCATGATTCAAGCAGGCGATTCTGCCAGCCGTCATGCCAAAGAGGGGGTATTACTTGGCGATTCTCCCGAACCATATACCTTACCAGCCGAAATTCATTTTCCAACCCACTTTCATCGTCGCGGTGCCTTAGCAGCAGCACGCGAGGGAGATGAGAAGAATC
>ENA-UEOL01000055-UEOL01000055.1-human-gut-metagenome-genome-assembly--contig:-NODE-55-length-71824-cov-60.297197_pt1 | contig 71824 bp, 57 predicted proteins | sample MGYA00242884_ERZ507884 | MGnify/ENA primary metagenome ERZ507884 (study PRJEB26167, sample SAMN06115417) | human gut metagenome | host: Homo sapiens | place: China:Chongqing | collected 2015-03-06... | reverse complement strand
GTTTGTCAGACTTAAAGATACAAAATAATTCGGTGATTACCAACTTTTAAGGATGCTTTATTATCCCGAACTCACGTCTGAAATTCAACAAGAGATTGCTTTTCTTCATTCTCGACACCCTTTTAGGTTTAACATTGAATACATTGTTGTATTTTTGCAGCGTAAAAATTATAGAAAGGAAGCGATGTCAAATTATAATACGATTACTTTACCCAATGGGCTGCGTATAATCCATGCCCCAAGTCCTACCGACGTGGCTTATTGCGGGTTTGCCGTCGATGCCGGAACGCGCGACGAGTTGCCGCAGGAGCAGGGGATGGCGCATTTTGTAGAACACCTTATCTTTAAGGGAACGCACAAGCGTAAGCCGTGGCATATACTTAACCGCATGGAGAATGTGGGAGGCGACTTGAACGCTTATACCAATAAAGAGGAGACAGTGGCTTATTGCGCTTTCATGAAAGAACATTTCCAGAGGGCGGCAGAGTTGCTTACGGATATTGTGTTCGACAGTATTTTTCCTCAGCAGGAAATAGACAAGGAGGTAGAGGTCATTATTGATGAGATACAGAGCTACGAAGATAGTCCGGCTGAATTGATATTCGATGATTTCGAGGAACTGATATTCCCTAGTCATTCACTGGGCCGTAACATATTGGGCAAGCCGGAACGCTTGCGCCAGTTTGTAAGCGATGACGCGCTCCGATTTGTGAATCGCTATTATAAGACTACCAATATGGTGTTCTTCGTTTTTGGAGACATCGACTTTAAACGCGTGGTACGCATTATGGAGAAGCTGACTTCAGACATCGCTTTAGGAACAGTTGGTGATTATAAGCGATTGGCTCCGGATGTATATGTTCCGGCATTTAAGGAAATCAGTAGAGATACGCATCAAGCTCACGTCATGATAGGGGCGAGAGGTTATAGCGCATATAATGAGCGACGCACGGGGCTGTATCTGCTGAATAACATTTTGGGCGGTCCGGGTATGAACAGCCGACTGAATATATCGCTGCGCGAAAAGCGTGGGTTGGTATATAACGTGGAGGCCAACCTCACAGCATATACCGATACTGGCACGTTCTGCATCTACTTTGGTTGCGACCCCGACGATGCCGACTACTGCATGGAGCTGGTACGTAAAGAATTGAAGAAGTTGCGTGATAAGGCTTTGACATCTGGGCAGCTCGATGCCGCCAAGAAACAAATCATGGGACAGATAGGAGTTGCCGGCGATAACTTTGAAAACAAAGCCCTCGACATGGGCAAGTGCTTTCTTCACTATGGCAAGTACGACTCGAAAGAAGAAGTGTTCCGCCGCATAGAGGCACTCACTCCGGCGGGACTTTTAGACGTAGCTAACGAAATGTTCTCCGAAGATTACCTGTCCACTCTTGTTTATCGCTAAAAATCACTACCTTTGCAAGTATAAATAGAAAGATATAAATTATATGAAGATAGAAGACAAACTTACAGCATCCGTTATTCAGGGTGTGAAAGAATTGTATGGCGCAGAAGTTCCTGCCAAGATGGTACAATTGCAGAAGACAAAAAAAGAATTCGAAGGTCATCTTACTCTCGTTGTGTTCCCCTTCTTGAAGATGTCTAAAAAGGGTCCAGAACAGACAGCGCAAGAGATTGGCGAATATCTTGTAAAGAACGAGCCGGCTATCTCGAAATACAATGTCATTAAGGGCTTCCTTAACCTGACCATTGCTTCGGACGTGTGGGTTGAGCTGCTTAACCGCATTCAGGCCGATGAACATTGGGGCATCAAGAAAGCTGATGAAAACTCTCCGCTGGTGATGATTGAATATTCTTCACCAAACACCAATAAGCCTTTGCACTTGGGACATGTGCGTAATAACTTGCTGGGTAATGCCTTGGCAAACGTTATGGCGGCCAATGGCAACAAGGTAGTGAAGACAAATATCGTGAACGACCGCGGTATCCATATCTGTAAGTCTATGCTTGCATGGTTGAAGTACGGAAACGGTGAAACTCCAGAATCATCGGGCAAGAAAGGCGACCACCTTATCGGTGACTATTACGTAGCTTTCGACAAGCATTATAAAGCCGAAGTAAAAGAACTGATGGCTCAGTATATGGCAGAAGGTATGAGCGAGGAAGACGCTAAGGCAAAGGCTGAAGCAAACTCTCCGTTGATGCTTGAGGCTCGTGAAATGCTCCGTAAGTGGGAAGCAAACGACCCTGAAGTTCGTGCTTTGTGGAAGAAGATGAACGACTGGGTATACGCCGGATTCGATGAAACTTATAAGATGATGGGCGTAGGTTTTGATAAGATTTACTATGAATCAAATACTTATCTTGAAGGAAAGAAGAAGGTTATGGAAGGTCTGGAAAAAGGACTCTTCTACCGCAAGGAAGACGGTTCTGTATGGGCAGACCTTACAGGCGAAGGACTCGACCATAAGTTGTTGCTCCGTGCCGACGGTACTTCTGTATACATGACTCAGGATATAGGTACTGCCGAACAGCGTTTCTCTGACTTCCCTATCGACAAGATGATTTATGTAGTGGGCAACGAACAGAACTATCATTTCCAGGTGTTGTCTATATTGCTCGACAAACTCGGATTTGAATGGGGTAAAGGCTTGGTTCACTTCTCATACGGTATGGTAGAATTGCCAGAAGGTAAGATGAAGAGCCGCGAAGGTACAGTGGTAGACGCTGACGACTTGATGGAAGCTATGATTCAGACTGCAAAGGAAACTAGCGCAGAACTGGGCAAATTGGACGGATTGTCGCAGGCTGAGGCTGACGATATTGCACGTATCGTAGGTCTGGGTGCGTTGAAGTACTTCATCTTGAAGGTAGATGCACGTAAGAACATGACTTTCAACCCGAAAGAATCTATCGACTTTAACGGTAATACAGGTCCGTTCATTCAGTACACTTACGCACGTATCCAGTCTATCCTCCGCAAGGCTGCCGAGGCTGGTATTACTATCCCTGCGGTTATCCCGACAGGTATAGAACTGAGCACTAAGGAAGAATATCTTATCCAGATGTTGGCTGACTTCGCTAATGTGGTAGCACAGGCAGGTTCTGACTACAATCCTTCTATCATAGCTAACTATGCTTATGATTTGGTGAAAGAGTACAACCAGTTCTATCACGATTACAGCATCTTGCGCGAAGAAAACGAGGCTGTGAAGATTTTCCGTCTCGCACTGAGCCAGAACGTAGCGAAAGTTGTGAAAGAAGCTATGGGACTGCTGGGTATAGAAGTTCCTGAACGTATGTAATACAAACAATTTTAGCATAATACAGGCACGGACTGCACGGATTTCTGTGCGCTCCGTGCCTTATTTTTTTATATACCGATGGCTAAGAAATATTATACCGTGTGGAAAGGTGTGAATCTGGGCGTATACGATTCGTGGACCGATTGCCAACTACAGATAAAGAATTTTAAGGGAGCACTATATAAGTCATTCACTACCCGCGAAGAGGCTGAGGAGGCTTTGAATTTGCCTGCACATCATTATCTGCACCCAAGCGAGAAAAGCGGACAGACATCGCATGTAGCTAAAAAACAATTGCCCGAGAACTTTGATACCAATTGCTTGGCAGTAGATGCCGCTTGTAGCGGTAATCCGGGACCGATGGAGTATCGTGGCGTATATCTGCTTACCGGACAAGAGATATTTCATTTCGGACCAGTGTACGGCACTAATAATATAGGTGAGTTCTTGGCGATAGTTCACGGTCTTGCCCTGCTTAAAAAACAAGGGCTGAACATGACTATTTACTCTGACAGCCGTAACGCGCTGAACTGGGTGAAACAGAAAAAATGCAAGACCAAATTAGAGCGTACAGAGCGCACCGAACAACTGTTTCAGATGATAGAACGTGCGGAAAAATGGTTGCGCGAAAATACATATACCATGCCAGTACTAAAATGGAAAACGGAGCAATGGGGTGAAGTGCCTGCCGATTTTGGCCGTAAATAGTATTTAAAAACGAGAGAAGATGAAAAAGAGACTTGTTTATTTATTGCTGTTTTTTGTAGCGGTACTGTTGGCGTTCGTCTTGCAGAAGCCGTGTTTCATGCTTTATAACGAAGCCATAAGTCGTGGCGTTTCTTTTAACGACTATATTCAGGTGATGTGGCATGGGGTCAGCCTTGACGCCACTACCGCAGGATACCTTACTGCTATTCCTTGGCTTACCGTTTTAGTAAGCGTTTGGTTCAAGCGATTTCCGCTCCGTAAGCTGCTTGTGGCATATTACGCTATTATAGCGTTGGTGGTCTCTATAGTGTTCATTGTAGATATGGGCCTTTATCCTTTCTGGAAATTCAAGCTCGACGCATCTGTTTTCCTTTATCTTGATTCGCCAAAGAATGCTGCTGCCAGCGTATCGGCTTGGTTCTTGATAGTGCGTACCTTGGTTATCCTGCTGCTTTCTGCTGTCAGTGCGTGGGCACTTTATCGTATCACTCCGTCGGTATTGCCGGCGGTAAAGAAGAGGATAGCCGGAACAGGAGCGATGATACTCATAGGCGGAGCGTTGTTTGTAGTTATCAGAGGAGGCGTTACGGAGTCGACTGCCAACATAGGGCAGGTATACTTCTGTAATGACGAATTCCTCAATCACTCGGCTGTGAACCCGGCTTTCAGTTTGATGGCTTCGGCCAGCAAGACCAAGAATTACAGCGACGAGTTCAATTACTTTAGCGAAGAAGAACGTGCATCGTTGTTTCAGGGACTTTATCCTACTGGCGATGAAGGTACGGTAGAGTTGCTTCGTACCAAGCGACCCAATATCCTTGTCGTCTTGATGGAAAGCTTTGGTGGAGCTTTGGTAGAATCGTTCGGTGGAGTTAAAGGAGCTAGTACTAATCTCGACCGCTTGAGCAAGGAAGGCATTTGGTTTACCAACTGTTATGCCAATAGTTATCGCACCGATCGTGGTACGGTATGCACCTTCAGCGGCTATCAGAGCTTTCCGACACTGTCGGTAATGAAGATGCCGAATAAGAGTCGCACACTGCCTTCTATAGCCGCAGAGCTGCGTAAGCAAGGATACCATACCGACTTCTTGTACGGAGGTGATATCAACTTCACAAATATGAAAAGCTATCTGTTGGAGAGCGGTTATCAACATCTTACCGCCGATGTTGATTTCCCGGTATCGCAGCGTAAAAACGCTTGGGGAGTTAACGATGATATTACTTTCGAGTGGCTGTATAATAAGCTGAAAGATAGAAAAGACACTCCGTGGCATACCGCATTCCTAACATTAAGCAGTCATGAACCTTTTGAAGTGCCTTATCATAAATTAGACGAAAAGGTACCTAATGCTTTCGCCTTTACCGATAATTGCCTCGGACAATTCATAGAGCGGATGAAGAAAACGCCTCTGTGGAACGACTTGCTTGTCATTTGTTTGCCCGACCATGGGTTCTACTATCCGGAAGAAGGCAATGGACACGCCGCACGCATTCATCACATTCCTATGTTGTGGCTGGGTGGAGCCATCAAGCAGCCGATGGTAATTGATAAAATCATGAATCAAACCGATATGGCGGCTACCTTGTTGGCACAACTCGGATTGAATCATGATGCTTTCAACTTTAGCCGTAATGTGATGAGCAAAGAATATACTTATCCGTTTGCATACTGGACCTTCGGCGGTGGATGCGCCTTTGCCGACAGCACTGGAGTAACACTGTACGATTTGAATGCCGACCGAGTGGCGGATGAATCGCCATCGCCCAACTCAAACCGTCTGCAGCGGGTAAAGGCTATCTTGCAAAGCTCATACGATGACTTAGGAAGCCGATAAACGCTATTTTGTTACCTGATAATCTGAGTTATTAATTTTAAATATACTATTAGTATGAAAAAGAATGTATTGACAATCTTAATTGCATTGTTATCTGTATCAAATATGTTTGCAGGTAAAGTGCTTGAGTCGTTAAAGTTTCAGAGTAACATCTTGAAAGGGGAGGTTAAGTATTCTATCTATCTGCCAGATGGTTATGACACATCCGAAAGAAGTTATCCGGTATTGTATCTTCTGCATGGATGGACCGACGATGAAACCGCATGGGTTCAATATGGAAACGTGCAGCAGATAGCCGATAAAACGATTCAGTCGCAAGCGGCTACACCAATGATTATCGTAATGCCCGATGCTGGTGAAACATGGTACGTTAATTCGTACGACGGCAAGGTTTGTTATGAGGATATGTTCTTCAAGGAATTGATACCTTATATCGAAAAGACATACAGAGTAAGAACACATCGTCAGTATCGTGCTATATCAGGATTGTCGATGGGTGGATATGGCTCGTTCTTGTACACCTTGCATCACCCCGATTATTTCAGCGCATGTGCCCCTTTGAGCGCTGCCGTTTATACCAATGAAATGATTGAAAAGGGCAAGAACGATATGAGAGGAAAACTCTTCGATAAACTATATGGAAAAGGAAATCTTACCCCTCATTGGGATAAGAATAGCGTACTCTTGTTGATGGAGAACCTCTCGGCAGAAGAGTTCCCTAAAGCAAAGTTCTACATAGACTGTGGTGATGATGATACTTTGCTTCACGGCAACAATATAATTCATGAAATTATGCAGAGCAAAAACATTAAGCACGAGTTCAGAGTGCGCGACGGCGGACATACCTGGACTTATTGGCGTACTGCATTGCCTTCAGTAATGGAGTTTGTGAGCAGAGTGTTCTGTGGAAGTTGATTAGCTACTATAATCCAGCCTAGAAATATACATCTTTAGGCTGGATTTATAGTTTTTCTGCTTACTAGTTGACTTTTACTTCTTATGCTGTCAACTTTTTATCAATCTATGAATTTTATTTTAGAAGTGTCGCGTGGTTTGGCTTCCGGCGATTCGTCAGGATGACCGAAGGCGATGCAATAGAGCAGGTTATATCCTTCGGGCAATTCCAAGCGTTTAACGTATTCGGCTGCTTCTGGCTCTGTAAGCATAAAGCGGATGGGGCTGCCTAAACAGCAAGAGCCGATACCCATTGATTGGGCTGCCAGTATCATGTTCTCGCCTAAGAGTCCGCAGTCTATCTGTGACAATTCGTACGATGGGTCGTTGGCGATGAATACCACGGTAGGAGCGTTTCTGAACATGTTCTTGAAGTTCGGATCGTTGGCTATTCGGTCTTGATTCTTTTTCTTAAATACTTCTGTAATTCCGTTGATATATTCGGGATTATCTACCACGCGTATAGCCCACGATTGTTTGTTCATGCCGTTTGGCGCATTGATACCACATTCCACAATGGTCTGCATAGTGTCTCTGTCCACAGCTTGCGGCTTATACTGACGGATGCTGCGTCGCGACATGATAGTTTCTATTGTTTGATTTTTATTGGCCTGAGATTGTTCGTTGGCCGAATCAGTTGATTTTTGTGCTTCGCCTCCACATGACATGAATGGCACGAAGAGCAATGCTAATGCTGCTTGCTTTAATGTTTTCATACGATTTTATGCGTTTTAGATTATTTGTACGCTGGCAAACATAGCGAAAAAATGGGAAGAAAACAAAGACAGCCCATCGTAATCACTACGACAGGCTGTTGTATTAAACGCAAATTATTTAAGAGAGAAATTAATATTTCTAATAATAAAAACACTTAGACCCCCGAAAAGGGGGACAAGTACCCTGGTATTTTATCTTTCTTTAACAATTATCTTTCAATGAAGTCACCATTCTCCTTAATTAGTTCGATGAGTTTCTCCACTGCATGTTCTTCGGGTATATTCTTTTCAATACATTCTTTCTTCTTGTAGAGGCTTATCTTTCCTCGTCCGGCACCTACATATCCGTAGTCGGCATCCGCCATTTCACCAGGTCCGTTTACGATACATCCCATAATTCCTATCTTCAGTCCTTTAAGATGTGACGTGGCTGCTTTGATACGAGCTATGGTAGATTCTAAATTATATAATGTACGTCCGCATCCGGGGCAAGATATGTATTCAGTCTTCGAAGTTCTGGCTCTTCCGGCTTGTAAAATACCGAAAGCGGTTTCATCGACTTTAGTATCGGGGATAGATTCGCCATGATTGTATAGCAAGATACCGTCGCACAGTCCGTCGAATAATAACGCACCCATATCGGCGGCCGCTTTAATCTGCAAATCTTCTTTTTCTGTTTCCTGATAGAACTGGAAGAAAACAATCGGATTCTTCAGTTCCGCATTCATCAATTGATGCGCTATGCCGCGGAATTCACCCAATCGGTTTTGATGGTTGCTTTGTGCCACAAGTACCACTTCCGGATGCATGCGTAGGCAAGCTATCGCCTCTTCGTTCAAACCTAAATAGTTAATGAAGAGGAATTTTACAGGAGCAGGGCAGGCGTGAAGCTCAATAAGTTGCTTGTAGTTGAAAGCAGGATAAAGATTATCGCTGCCATCCCATTGCGCTGCGTCTACTATGTATTTTATGTTGTCCTTACGTTCGGCAGGTAACTTTTGTCCGGTATAGATATAGTCAGGACAGAACTGGCTGTCGGTTTCCATATTATCGTTGAGGCGTGCGCTTATCACTACCGGCACTTGGTCTCCACCGATATTTTCTACCGCTAGTGTTTCTCGTCTTGACGGGTGTACATAGTCGAAGCAGGGCGCTTCGGTAGCCGGAATGTACATGTGTCCTTCCTTACGAGTTACATAATCTACTAATTTTCGTGCTACGGGTATTTCTGCTTCTGGTGCTTCGCTTAATGATACACGAATCGTGTCTCCTATTCCGTCAGCCAACAGAGCACCTATACCTAAAGCCGATTTGATTCGACCGTCTTCTCCGTCACCGGCTTCGGTTACTCCCAAGTGCAGCGGGAAAGCCATGTCTTCTTTCTCCATCTGCTCTACCAGTAAGCGTACAGTTCTCACCATAACTACGGTGTTCGATGCCTTGATAGAGATGGTTACGTTAAAGAAATGTTCGCTAACGCAGATGCGTAGAAACTCCATACACGATTCTACCATGCCTTCGGGCGTATCTCCGTAGCGCGACATGATGCGGTCGGACAGTGATCCGTGGTTTACACCTATTCGTATAGCCGTATGATTCTCTTTGCAGATATTCAAGAACGGAACAAAGCGGTCGCGTATCTTCTGTATTTCCTTAGCGTATTCTTCGTCGGTATACTCTAACTTCTTGAAAGTACGTGCAGCGTCTACATAGTTTCCCGGGTTGATTCGTACCCCTTCGGCATAGAGCGCAGCTACGTCGGCCACTTTAGGATTGAAATGCACGTCGGCTATGAGAGGAGTGTTATATCCTTGCGAGCGCAGACCTATATTGATGTTCTTAAGGTTTTCCGCTTCTCTTACTCCTTGCGTTGTAAGGCGCACATATTCACCTCCGGCATCAATAATGCGTATTGCCTGAGCTACACATGCATCAGTGTCGACAGTAGGAGTATTTGTCATACTCTGTATGCGTATAGGATTAGTGCCACCCATAGGAGTGGCACCAACATATACTTCAGTTGCCTCTCGGCGTGAATAATTGAAGTAATTCATTAAATTAGTTTGTCTTATAAGTATATTTCACTTCTTTCAGCTCTTCGTTGGCCTTTACTATCTTGTTTTTCAAACTTTCCTTGTAAGCAACGGCTTTGGCTGCAAGATTTTCGTCGGACAATGCCAAGATTTCAACAGCTAATATAGCTGCGTTCATCGCACCGTTAATAGCTACAGTTGCTACTGGAATTCCGGGAGGCATCTGTATGATAGAATAAAGTGCGTCCATGCCGTCGAGCACAGAACCTTTAATAGGCACGCCAATAACCGGTAGTGTAGTGTTGGCTGCTATTACGCCTGGCAGAGCTGCCGCCATGCCTGCGGCTGCTATGATAACTTTCAGTCCACGTCCGGCAGCTTCCTGAGAGAATTTTTCAACTTCTGCAGGAGTTCGATGAGCCGATAAGGCGTTCATTTCGAAAGGTACTTGCATTTCGTCGAGCAGTTTAGCGGCCTTTTCCATAACTGGAAGGTCGGAAGTGCTGCCCATGATGATACTTACAATTGGTTTCATTTGTTATTATATTACTCGTTAATGATCTTCTTGTATGCTTCGGCATCCAGTAGTTCATCCATCTGAGAAGCGTCGGTAGGCTTAATGCGGATAATCCAGCCTTCTCCGTATGGGTCTTTGTTAACCAGCTCAGGATGCTCTTCCAGTTCCGGGTTCACTTCTACTATTTCACCGCCAATCGGCAAGAAGAGGTCGGATACTGTTTTAACGACTTCAATGGTTCCGAATACTTCGCCTTGTTCTAGAGTTTCGCCTTCGGCTGTAACATCTACGAAGACGATATCGCCAAGTTGGTCTTGTGCATAATCGGTGATGCCGATAATTGCTTCATCATTTTCGAGACGGATCCATTCATGTTCGCTAGTGTACTTTACGTTAGTAGGGAAATTCATAATTTTAGTATTTAATAGGTTAGTAATTTTATTATATGACAATATGATTTTCAAATAAACAAAATTCCGATGACTCCACAAAATAAACCGACGGCAAATCCTCCGCCTACTTCATATAATGTGTGCTGACGGAGTATGATTCGTGCCGAACCAAGCATTCCTGCCAATAAAATGAATATGCAGAGCCACCAGGTAGGATTAAACTGGAATATGAAGCTGAAAGACAGCATTCCGCCTACCATCATTCCGATGCTGGCCATATGGGTGCTGATTTTCCATTTCAGGTTAACCACCGTACAGATTACCATGCACAGCAGGGTGGCTACTATTATGCCGCTCATGTAGCGGGGCAGGTGAATGCGGAACATGGTGATAAGGCAACCCACATAACTTAGTATGGTTAGCCCGTAAGGGATGAAGCGATTTTCGCGGATGCGCAATGCATGCAGTGGCCATCCGTTTATTTTATGAAGAAGATAGATGGCCAGCATGGGCAGAAATATCGTGAAACAGTACACCATGACTAATACGGTTATTTTGTATTGCATGGGTAGCATTCGCAGATACGTGAAACAGAATAGTAACAAGAATGCTACGAACGGAAGCATGAATGGGGTGAATATGGCCGAGAGGATACGAGCCCCTGTATATAAAGGACTTTTTGGAGTATCACCACGGTCTGGCTTGTGTTCGTGATATGTCAGCTGGTCGGGAATATTAGTTTCTTCCATAATATATATATGTATATATCGTTTTATCTTCTTAATCTTGCTACGGGTATGTTCAGTTGTTGGCGATACTTGGCTACGGTGCGGCGAGCTATAGGATATCTTTTGTCTTTTAGTATGTCGGCCAGTTCATCGTCTGTGTATGGCTTGTTTTTATCTTCGCTGTTTATGCACTCCTTTAGTATACGCTTTATCTCGCGGACTGACAGCTCTTCACCGCTTTCGGTGGTATATCCGTCGCTGAAGAAGAACTTCAGTGGATAGATGCCGTAGTTGGTCTGTACATATTTACTGTTGCTTACTCTTGATATGGTAGATATGTCGAGGCCAGTACGTTCTGCCACGTCTTTCAGAATCATTGGGCGCAGCAACGACTCGTCGCCTTCTTCAAAGAATGGACGCTGTAGGTCGATGATGGCCTGCATGGTGGTAGTCAGTGTTTGCTGACGCTGCTTTATGGCGTTGATGAAACCTTGTGCAGCATCTACTTTCTGCTTTAAGAACAGCATGGTATCTTTCGACTCCTTGCTTTGGTTGGCCTTATTGCGAGTATGCTCGTCAAGCATCTCTGTAAATTCGCGGCTTAGTCTAAGCTCTGGTACATTTCTGCTGTTCAGGCTTAGCGTGATGGTGCCGTCGTCGTCTGTGTCCACTATAAAGTCTGGTATGATTTGCTGAAGATTCTTTCCGATAGTTTCTCCTAGCGAGCTTCCAGGACGTGGATTCAGCTTAGTCAATTCAGCTACAGCTTCAGCATATTGCTGTTCGCTGAGGCCTAACTTTTGCATTATTTTCTCTTTGTTCTTTTTTGTGAACTCATCGCAGCATTTACTGATGATATCGTATTCTGCCTGCTTTACGGGCGAGTCTTCTTTTCGCTTTATTTGCAGTAATAAACATTCTTGTAGACTGCGGGCACCTATGCCGGCAGGGTCGAAGTCTTGTATTACGGTAAGAACTCGTTCCAATTCTTCGGGAGTGGTTTCTACACCTTGATAAATAGCGAGCTCATCAGCTATCGCATCCAATGGTTTGCGTAACAGACCGTCGTCGTCGAGCGAGCCTATGAGGTATTCTCCCAATTCCTTTTCTTTGGGCGAAAGCTCTTGCATATCGAGCTGTTCTTTCAATGTTTCGTAGAATGATATATTATCAGAGAACGGAATATCTTCCGGTTGGTCGTCTTTAGAATAATTATTCTCTTGAAGTTTGTAGTCGGGGATGTCGTCTTCGTTACGGTAGTCTCCCAATGACAAGTCTTCAGCGCTATCGGTATTCGGCTCGCCGTCTTCGTCGGTAGTGTTGTAGCTGTCAGCGTCATCAGCGTAGCAGTCGTCTGTATCGCTCGGTTCTCTGCCTTCTTCTAGTGCCGGATTGTCAAGTAGTTCGGAGTGTACGCGTTCTTCCAGCTCTACGGTGGGTAGTTCCAATAACTTTATCGCCATGATTTGTTGTGGCGACAATGTTTGTAGCTGTTGCTGGGCCTGAGTTTGTTCCTGACGAGAATTTATTGCCATAATCGAAGTTTGAATTAGTACTGCAAATGTAGGAATATAAAATCAATCGGTATGCGTTTTTATGTTTTTTAAAATATGTATGTATCCGCAATCGGATTATCGAAAGTTTTTGTAATGCAATGCGCCATTTAACGCTTAGTGTATGAGATTAAATGTTTTTTGGTTCTATTCCTAAGTGATAGATGGCGTAAAATATGCACTTTTTATGTAGTAAATGTGGTAAATATTGTTTTTGTTTTATCTTTGCAACTGATTATATATGATTTCTAATCAATAAAAAACACATAATCTTATGAACAAATCTTTTTCATTTCTCTTGGGCTTGTTGTTTGCTCTCGTTTCGTTAAGTTGTACCGATTCTTCTTTTAACAAGAGGGTAGAAGCCGATTTTCAGAAGAAGCAGGAATGCTTTTCTTCGGGTGATTTCTTTAAGGTTTTTCAGCGTAACGACTTATCGTCTGATGAACGCGAAGCATTGACATTCTTGTATGCTTATATGCCTGTAGGCGATATTACAGACTATGATGGCGATTTCTATCTGGAGAATGTGCGTAGCGCCTATGCTACTCGTAAGGAAACTACATGGGGAAAAACGATGCCAGAAGACGTGTTCTGTCATTTCGTACTTCCGATTCGTGTAAATAATGAAAACCTCGATCGCTCTCGCATGGTGTTTCATGATGAGTTGATAGATAGAATAAAGAATTTGTCTATGTACGACGCGGTGCTCGAAGTCAATCACTGGTGTCATGAAAAAGCCAATTACCAACCTTCGGATTCGCGTACCAGCTCTCCGCTTGCTACAGTGCGTACAGCCTACGGTCGCTGCGGTGAAGAATCTACTTTCTTGGTAGCCGCTTTGCGTTCGGTAGGTATTCCTGCTCGTCAGGTATACACTCCGCGTTGGGCTCATACTGACGATAACCACGCTTGGGTTGAAGCTTGGGTAGATGGTAAATGGTATTTCTTAGGAGCTTGCGAACCAGAACCCGTGTTGAACTTAGGATGGTTTAACGCTCCTGCAAGCCGAGGCATGTTGATGCACACTAAGGTGTTCGGTTATTACGAAGGTCCGGAAGAAGTGATGCGTACATCTGCCAACTATACTGAAATCAATGTGATATCTAACTATGCGGATAATGCTTCTGTAGAAGTTACTGCTGTAGACGAAGCTGGTAAGCCTGTACAGGGTGCAAATGTTCGTTTCGGTATCTATAATTACGCTGAATTCTATACCGTATCTACACAGAATACAGCCGAAGACGGTAAGGCACGCTTGTCGGCAGGATTGGGAGACATGGTAGTTGTTGCTACTAAGGACGATAATTTTGGTATTAGCCGTGTGTCGTTTGGTAAAGATAAGGACGTTAAAATCGCTTTGTCGCATAAGGTAGGCGAGGAGTTTTCTTTCCCTGTTGATATCGTTCCTCCTGCAGAAAAACCGAATACTCCGGAGGTAACTCCCGAACAGCGTGCTGAAAATGACCGCCGTTTTAATATTGAAGACTCTATCCGTCATGCGTATATCGCTACATTCCCTCAGGCAGACGCTATCAAGGCTTTTGCCGGAAAGAATGGATACGACGTTAAGAAAGTAGAACGTTATATAGTAGCTTCACGCGGAAACTATCAGTCTTTGTTCGACTTCTTGCAGAAGGCTGCCGAAAAGAACATGAAAGAACGTGCTTTGCAACTGCTCGAAACTCTTGCTGAAAAAGACTATCGTGATATACCTGTAGAGGTTCTTGATGATCATTTGTATAACACAGCTCCTGATGCTGACGTGGAATGGATCTTGGCTCCGCGCGTTTCTAATGAAATGCTTATTCCTTATCGTGCTTATTTCCAGAAGGAAGTTGCTCAGACCGATGCTGAGGCTTTCCGTGCCGATCCTCAGAAGTTGGTTGAATGGTGCCGTACCAACCTTACTATGCACGATGAACTTTGCACAGTAGGTACTACTATTTCTCCTGTTGGTGTATGGAAGAGCCGTATCTGCGACAGCCGTTCGCTTAATATCTTCTTCGTATCTATCGCTCGTTCTCTTAATATTCCTGCTCGTATAGACCATGTAACAGGTACTGTATTATATAAGAAAGGTAATGACGAGGTTGTAGCCGATTTCAAGTCGGGTACATCAGAATCAGTAGTTACCGGAAAATTGAAACTCGACTACGTGGCATTGCCTAGATTGGACGACCCAGAATACTTCCGTCATTTCTCATTGTCAATGTTCAATCAGTCTAAGGGCTCGTTTGATTTGCTGGGATATTCTGACTTCGAAAAATGGAGCGCTCTCTTCAAGAATCCGTCTTCATTGCCGGTAGGATATTATATGATGGTAACAGGTAGCCGTATGGCCGACGGTAGTGTATTGGCAAATGTTTCATTCTTTAATATTAATAAGGATGAACTCACAGAAACTCAGCTGGTAATGCGCGATAATGCTGAAAAAATATCTGTAATAGGTAGCTTCAACTCAGAGTCTATCTATACTAACGTAGAGAGCGGACAGGATGTTTCTGTTCTTTCTACTACCGGACGTGGATATTTCTGTATTGCCGTACTCGGAGTAAATCAAGAACCTACCAACCATGCGCTGAAAGACGTGGCTCAGAAGGCTGCCGAACTTGAGAAATGGGGACGCAAGATGATATTCTTGTTTACCGATGCCGATGCGTATGCTAAGTATCAGAAGTCTCCGATTGCTGGATTGCCGTCTAATGTAGTATTCGGTATCGACCATGATGGCTCTATCCGTAATCAGATTTTGACAGCTATGAAGTTGGCTCCTAATACTCAGCTTCCGTTGTTCATCATTGCCGATACATTCAACCGTGTAGTATTCGAACAGCACGGATATACTATCGGTATGGGCGATCAGCTCCTCAAGACTATCCACGGATTGTAAAAAGTATCTGTCGGCTCTGAATAGAGCTTCTTAAAATATACGGTTTGTCTATTGCTACTCTTTTATAAAGGCGATAGGCAAACCGCTTTTTTTGTGTGATTTTCGATTGGTAAGGGCTTTTGCTACACACGTTTTTCGGAAAATGGTGTAACTTTGCGACGCGTAATTTATAGAAAATATCATGGCAATAGAACAAGGAATATTTGCACGCTCGGAATTGCTCTTGGGGCGTAGCGTGATGGATGTAATGGCTACAAAAAGAGTTATCTTATTCGGAGTGGGAGGCGTAGGTAGTTGGTGTGCGGAGTGCTTGATACGTACAGGAGTTCGTAAACTGACTATAGTAGACTCGGACCGTATCTGCGTGTCGAACGTAAACAGGCAGTTGATGGCTACTACCGAAACAGTAGGACAGGTAAAGGTCGATGCGTTGAAGCAACGCTTGCTCTCTATTAATCCGTCTGCCGAGATTACCGCATTGCAGAAGATTTATTCAGCCGAGACTGCCGACGAATTTCATATTGAAACCTACGACTATATTATAGATGCCATTGATAGCCTCGAAAATAAGGCGTTGCTTATCCGCAATGCTTGCGAAACTGATGCCGTGTTCTTTTCATCAATGGGTGCGGCTCTGAAAATAGACCCTACCAAGATAGCGGTAGCCGAATTCTGGAAAGTGAAAGGCTGTCCGCTTGGTGCGGCGTTGCGCCGTAAGTTCAAGAAACAGCACTTGTTCCCGAAAAAAAAGTTCAAATGTGTTTATAGCGAGGAACTTTTGAAGAATAAAGGAGTAGACAATTCGGCGGAGATAGATGCTAACCTTAGCTCAAAAGAAGAAGGCGGACCGGGTGACCCGGATTTGGTTAATCATGACTGGAATGCTACAAAGGCACAGATAAACGGAAGCCTTGCGCATATCACAGCCATTTTTGGTTTTACTATTGCCGGACTAGTATTGCAGGATATACAGGCAAAGGCTGAGGCATCGCTATAAAAATAGTGAAAAACTCGTTGTGGCACCAGATATTTTGTAATTTTGCGGCGAATAAAGATTGAATATAAAACAACTTTAAACAAAATAATTTATTATGGCAAAGAAAGCTCTTTTGATGATTCTTGATGGTTGGGGTATTGGTGACCACAAGAAAGACGACGTAATCTTTGAAACTCCCACTCCATATTGGGATAACTTGTTGGCTACTTATCCGCATTCTCAGTTGCAGGCTAGCGGAGAAAATGTAGGTTTGCCCGACGGACAGATGGGTAACTCAGAAGTAGGTCACCTCAATATCGGTGCGGGGCGCATTGTTTATCAAGACTTGGTAAAAATCAATCGTGCGTGTGCTGATGGTTCTATTCTTCAAAATCCTGAAATCGTCTCAGCTTACGAATATGCGAAGAAGAACGGCAAGGGACTTCACCTCATGGGGTTGACCTCAACAGGTGGTGTACACTCTTCGCTCAATCACCTTTTCAAACTCATCGAGATTGCAAAGGAATACGGTGTAGCTGGCAATACTTACGTTCACTGCTTTATGGACGGTCGTGATACTGACCCCAAGAGCGGTAAGGGCTTTATCAGCCAGTTGCAGGGAGTATGCGATGAGAATGGGGCACATATTGCAAGCATCATTGGCCGCTTCTACGCAATGGATCGTGATAAGCGTTGGAATCGCGTAAAGATTGCTTACGACCAATTGGTTGAAGGCAAGGGACGCCAAGTAACTGATATGGTAGAAGGCGTACAAAGTTGCTACGATACTGACTCTGAGGAGCACAAGAATACGGACGAGTTTATGGAACCCCTCGTTAACGCTAACGTTGACGGACGTATTAAAGAAGGCGATGTTGTCATCTTCTTCAACTATCGCAACGACCGCGCAAAGGAACTTACCATTGTGCTTACACAACAAGATATGCCTGAAGAGGGAATGCACACCATTCCTGGCTTGCAATACTACTGCATGACTCCTTATGATGCTTCATTTAAGGCTGTTCACATCCTCTTCCCGAAGGAGAATGTAAAGGACACGTTAGGTGAATACATCGCAAGCAAGGGCTTGAAGCAACTCCATACAGCTGAAACTGAGAAGTACGCTCACGTAACGTTCTTCTTCAATGGTGGTCGCGAAACTCCTTACGAAGGTGAAGATCGCATCTTGGTAGCTTCTCCTAAAGTTGCTACTTATGATCTCAAACCTGAAATGTCAGCTTACGAAGTGAAGGACAAACTCGTCGCTGCTATTAAGGAGAATAAGTATGACTTTATCGTAGTAAACTTCGCTAATGGTGACATGGTAGGCCACACAGGTGTTTACGAAGCCATCGAAAAGGCTGTCGTAGCTGTTGACGCTTGCGTAAAGGACGTTGTAACTGCTGCTAACGAAGTAGGTTACGAAACAGTAATCATTGCTGACCACGGTAATGCTGATAACGCTGAAAACGAAGACGGCACTCCCAACACCGCTCACTCTCTCAACCCCGTTCCCTTCATTTACGTGACAGAGAACAAGCAGGCTAAGGTAAAGGATGGTGTGTTGGCCGATGTTGCTCCTTCTATCCTTCACATTATGGGATTGGAACAACCAGCCGATATGACTGGTACCGACCTTATTGAGGACTAAAACGCTTAAGGATATAAACTTGGTTTATTAGCATTTATAATGTAAGCCCACTTCTGTCGTTAGATGGAAGTGGGCTTTTAACGTGAATAGACATTAACGCATAATAATGTGTTAACATAAAAGCGCGAAGAGCAAATACACTCTTCGCGCTTTTACGTTTGTTATAATGATGTACTTAATTAGAACATCTTTTCGGGATAAGCACCTTCGTCAGAAAGCTTTTGGAACTTTTCAACTACGCCTGGACGATCCTCAGGGTAAGTTACACCGAACCACTTAGAAGTAGTGTCGAGCACTTCGCAAGTAGCTTGACCCGTCTTAATCAAATGATCAACCATCAAAGGAATGAAAAATTCGCTCTTGAGGTTTTCCATATTTTTGGGGTCAGAAAGGAAAGTCTTGAAATACTCATCACTGTGCTTAAAGTAGTCAGGAGTGAAGCCCCAGAAGTTCATTGATACGGGAGTGTTGTCAGAAATAGCTACCCATTCGCCATTATCATCGAGATATTTAACAACACCATCGAAACGCTGAATCTTTGTACGTTCAACAACAGAAGTGAGGTGATGATTGGCATCATTTTCGCAAACGCCACGGCTTACCGTACCGCTATCAGAAAGTGTATTGCCTACACGGAAGCCGACCATAGCGTACTTGCCTGTGCTGCCTTCAGGAAGTTCAGAGAGCCACTTTCCCATTACCTTGAATGCGTCACGATCGTAGAAGTCATCACAATTCAACACAGCGAAGGGTTCGTTAATAACGCTTTCGCCCATCATCAAGGCGTGGTTGGTACCCCAAGGCTTAGTACGACCTTCGGGGCAAGTGAAACCTTCGGGCAGTGCGTCGAGGGCTTGGAATACGAGTTCGCAAGGAATGTGACCTTCATATTTAGACAATACGATGCGACGGAAGTCTTCTTCAAAATCCTTACGGATAACGAATACCAACTTGCCGAATCCAGCTTGAATAGCATCGTAGATAGAGTAGTCCATAATGGTTTCACCATGAGGACCAAGTTCGTCCAATTGCTTCAAACCGCCATAGCGGCTACCCATTCCTGCTGCCAGGAGAAAGAGAGTAGGTTTCATTTTAGTAATAGTTATATATAGTTTGTTAGATGTTTATTCAAAGTTATTCATAGCAATAGTTTATTACCTTTGCTATAATGACATTGCAAATTTACTAATTATTTTTTAATGTAACACACGCTTTATATTATAATTGTATAAAGCCGCGATAGTTTATTGGTACAAAAAAGTGGCTAAAGGCTAACATACAAACTGCAATTTATCGAAAAGACATCAATGAACATTAAGGCACGCTTCTCGCTTTAGATTTTGAACATTAATTTTTCATTAATCGACCATTAATCTTTTTCATTAATCTTTTTCTTGCCATACAATCGGCAGGTGTGGAGCGTGGAAGAAACGGCTTCCGCAAAAACAAATCCACAGAGAAAAATCCAGAATCAGAGGAGGACTTGTTGGAGCATCGCACCGATGGCATAGATGCTTTTGATACGCTGTATATTGGGTGTGAAAAGTTTCCGCAGCATGATTTTTATGGCGTGGCTGTTGGTGGAGTGAGATAAAATTAAAGAATTTTATGTTAATGTTTGTACAAACGGGGGATATTATTAAATTTGTAGTACTTTTGAAGCGTTTAAGTATTAACAATTAGAAGTTGCGCCCGACACGGATTTAGGGATTTTATTATGAATAAGCTATTATTGCTCGCTTGTTTACTACCATCATTCATGAGTAGTTTCGCACAGACAACTCTTTTTTGATATATCGCTAAAAATGCGTAACTTTGCCACATAAAATGATTCTTTATGCGTCCTATATTATACATCATAATATTAATTTTCGTACTTGTTAGTTGTAAGAATAGCGATACAAATAATACAACTATCGAAACTGTACCTGATACAATTGTTATTGAGGAAGAATATCAGAATCCTTCTCCACAAGTAGATTCAGTAGATATTGATTCTACTGCTATTTCGAATATAAAATTTTGTATCTCTCCTAATGAGTTTAATAATAGAAAGAAAACTTTTCTTAATTCACACCCCAATTTGGGCAACTTAAAAATTGCCTCAATTAATGGCTTTTTTTACAATGACAGTTTAGCTGGAATTGAAGTTATTAGTGTTCAGCAGAATGCTTTTAGAAATAATTCTAATGATTTCGTAGGTTGGGAAGATTTGTTTAGAAAGAAGTATAGAGGAAGATATGATTTTGAGACAAGTGGGTATGAAACATCCGTAAAGAGTATTTTCGTTACAGATTTTTCTTCTCAAAACTCATCATCCAAAACTTTTAAAGAATTAATAGAAAGAAAATACCCAGAACTTTCGTACAAATCACATCTTCCCGATATTACATTTCGTGATGATGTTGAAGGTATGACGTACATAGGTTCAGCTTTTGATAATGTTAAGAGTTCGCGAGGCCGACAACTTTACGAAAGGATGAATAGAGAAATTGCAGACGTTCATGGGGATTATTTTTCACCTACAACTCCGATATACCAAAGATATTATGAACAAATAAGAGATGAAGCTAATAGAAATATAGATGCACATAATAATAGTGTAAAGAATTCTCCATCATGGTCTATTGTCCGCATACTATTCAAACCGCTTAAAAATAAATATTATAATGATATTGAGAAGAATAAAAAACATGAAAAATCAGAACACTTTAAAGATACAGAAATAATTTAATGTTTTTTTCTAACTCCATATAGTCCATAACTTCGCTGAAAATTCAGCAAGCTATGGACTTTTCTTTTTTCGACGTCATCTTTAACTCCGTCGAGATGCTTCCGGCTTCGATATCCGTATAGCGTTCACCGTTAATTTGGCAACGGTTTTTCGTGATGACACTGACCCGGGCACCCCGTCGTTGGCTATATAATTTCATCTATCCTATGGGGCACCGTTAGGGAGAAATGGCAAATTCATTCTATGAGTCCACTTGAAAAAGTCAAGTATCGAGTTTTGATTCAAAATATGTTTACATTTTGTCATAATACATTATCAATAAACATATTTAGTCGCTAAAACGAAATCAAAAACGAGAACATCAAACTGTACACCCTAATTAGTAAACTTAATGGGAGGCAGCATTTCACAAGAGGGTAAAAATAAAAAAGGTCTCGCAATAGGTCTTGGTGTTAGATTGGGTGTACTTGCATGGCCTTTCCTTGCTTGGCTGTCAATGTTATCCCTGAAGGAACACTTACCACAGATGTCCTGACTGCTAATGAAGTTACTATAAAGTATTCAAATTGTATTGGAAGGGGGGATAAGTTTCTAAGCCCTCCCTTTCGGGCAATCCTTTCTTTCAGCCGCCGTGCGCATTGGCTCTCTTGCTGTGCGCATGGCGGCTTTTTCGTGCACTTGGGTGTGGAGGAGTGGGAGAGGTGGACTACATGAGTAGTGGTTAGATGCAGGGGCAGAAGCAAGGCGCCTTGCTTCCGCAATTTCGTGACACGGCAAAGGCACTTCTACAAAGCTTCGGACAGCCGTTGTATGGTCCGCTTATAAATTTGTTAGATAAGGAAAAAATCTCGAACTAAGCCGCAGCAAAGGTGGAGAACGCTATTAAGCGTTTTGATGCTTGGACACACCTTGTCACAATGGTACGATTGACATAAATGTAATATGTTAACCTTTTTAGTTTGCTAAACAACTTGGAGAAGTCTTCTTGAAAAGGCCTCAATTTCTTCTCCCGAACCTTCGTAAATCTTAGAGGGGGGTGTATTGCACAAATAATAAGCTCAACCGCCTAAAATCAGCGGTTGAGCCTAACAAATATGCGCTTTTTGAGTTTTATCGGACACCAATAAATAAAAATCTATACATGCGGCTGATTATTTAAGTTTGTCATACTCTTCGTCGGTAACGGGTTCCAGCCATTCATTGGAAGCGTTTTCGCCTGCAATCTCGAATGCAAGGTGAGAGAACCAGCTGTCGGCTGCCGCACCATGCCAGTGCTTTACATTGGCCGGAATGTGGATGACCGTTCCGGGCAAAATCTCTATCGCAGGTTTGCCCTCTTCCTGATACCAGCCGCGCCCGGCCACACCGATAAGCATCTGTCCACCGCCTTTCGTGGCTTTATGGATGTGCCAGTTGTTGCGGCAGCGAGGCTCGAAAGTCACGTTGGAAATATTCACCTGTTTCCGCGAAACTGGTGCGAGGTAACTGTTGCCGGTAAAATATTTGGCATACGCCGTGTTGGGTTCGCCGATGGGGAAAATCATTTCACGTTGGAATGCAGCTTTTGCATCCTCTCCAGTCGTCTCTTCCGCCCATACGTCTTTCGCCAGACGGAATGCCGCCCATGCCTTCGGCCAACCCGCGTAAAAACCGATATGCGTGATAATTTCGGCGATTTCGGTGCGGGTGATACCGTTGTTCTTCGCCGACTGTAAATGATATGTCAGCGAGTTGTCTGTGATACCTTGACTGATGAGCGAGGTAATCGTCACCAAGCTGCGGTCGCGAAGACCGAGCTTGTCGGTGCGGCTCCATACCTCACCGAAAAGAACATCGTCGTTGAGTTCTGCGAATTTTGGGGCGAACTCGCCTAACTGGTCGCGCCCTGCAGTCTGTACTATCTTTTTCTGTGCCATAGCGTTAAATGTTAAAATGGTGAATACTGTAATTAAAATAAACGATTTAGCCGAGTGCAGAGCCAAACTTGTTTGAGCTATGCCGAGGCGGCAGTGATTGCAAACGGAGTTTGAAATAATTCGGTTCATGATTCATTACTGAATGAAGTTATTGATTCGGTTTGTAGGATTGAGCAGTGTCTGGTCAGATAACACCAGCGACTTGACCATGTGCAGTGTCCCCTGCTTGTATTTTTGGAAATGTTTGGAGGCGATATGCTTCTCGTAGGCTTCACGGCTCGCATAAGTTTCGAGGATGGTTACCTTGCAGGGATTCTCCTTTTCGCTGACGGCGTACATCGTCAATACGCCTGGTTCGGTACGCAGGGAGATTGTTCCCGAATACTTGGTCGCCACCAGCGAATCCTGCGCCCCGCGACCGTATTTGCCGCAACGTCTTTTGTTACAACGGCTTCTGCCGCAACGACAGCGTTGTCTCCGATAGTCACGCCTTGCAGGATAGTTGCATTGGAGTCGATCCAAACGTTCTTACCCAGCACGTTGGGAGCTTGGTAAGTGGTTTTCCGCTTTTCGGGCGAAAGTCCATGATTTGATGATGCAAAGTTACCTATTGCTCGGATAACCGGCGTAACCCATAGGTGGGCAGTTCGTACCAATTTTACTGATTATATCCGTCAATACTTCATTTTTTCTTTCAGCAGTTCAAAAGTTGTGCTTTGGTATCACCATCAAAAAATTGGTATCACTTTTTTGTATCGTAGAGTATTATCGTTATGTTCTCTTTTGTCCACTATAGCAAAATATCTCACTGCGAAGTGAAACATTCGCATCACATACTAATCGCAGTGTCATCTATTACTATGATGCCACTGCTCTTGGTTCTAACTATGCTGTGAACGACCAAGATTTTCATTGGGTAGTTGTGCATGAGTTTGAACGTCATGGTTGGAGTGTGCAAGATGTGTATCTTGGCAACCCCATGCGCCATGATGAAAAGTACTTGCTCATCAATCAAGGCTTTTCAGGCAAGCAACGGCTCATGCCTTATTTCAATCGCCAGAACAATGACGATCTTATTCTTGCCATTTAGTCCGCTGGCGTGGAACGTAGTCGAAATGGTTTCCGCAAAAACAAGTCTACGGAGAAGAATCCTGAATCAGAGGAGGACTTGTTGGAGCATCGCACCGATGGCACAGATGCTTTCGATACGCTGTATATCGGCTGTGAAAAGTTCCCGCAGCATGATTTTTATGGGGGTATTTCGTTGGGTGGGGTGAGATAAAAAACTCCCCAATTTGTTTCCTATATTATCTACTTTTCATAACTTTGCAACTATAAACAATCCATTATGGCTGAACCAAAATTCAAAATAGCTTTTGCCATTGATGCTCAGGAGTTTCTAAAATCAATTCCTGATAGTGCAAGAGAAAAAATCTATTATAATATACGTCGCGTATTATATGGCGAAATAAACAATGAGTTATTCAAAAAATTGGAAAACTCAGATGGAATATGGGAATTTCGAACGTTGTATCAAAAAATAGCGTATCGCTTATTTGCCTTTTTGGATACAGAATCCGATACGCTGATTGTTGCAACGCACGGCATTATAAAGAAAACTCAAAAAACTCCTTCAAAAGAAATAGCAAAAGCTGAAAAATTGAAGGAAATCTACTTTAATAACAAGAAACAAAAGAAAGGAAAGTAATATGGAAGATCTGAAGTTGAAATCATTTGATGAAATGCAAGATGAGTTCTTTGGCAAAATTGGTACGCCAAAGAGAGATGCTTTCGAAAAAAAAGTAGAGGAAGCATACCAGGAATACAAAATGGGGGAAGCGATTAAACAAGCACGAAAGGCTAATAATCTTACACAAGAACAACTTGGTGAAAAGATAGGTGTGCAGAAATCGCAAATTTCAAGATTAGAGCGTGGTCACGGTATAACATTTAGTACCATGGCTCGTATCTTCAAAGCTATGAATATTCCTGCTTTTTTAGATATGGGTGCAGCTGGTAAAGTTGCATTGTGGTAGAGTAATCCCTCTCTCCCAAGCCCACCCCTACATCATTTTAGGGCAGTCCATCATTTAGCCGCTGTGCGCATTGGCTCTCTTGCTGTGCGCATGGCGGCTTTTTCGTGCGCTTGGGTGTGGAGGAGTGGAAGAGGTGGGCTACATGGGTAGGGTTTAGATGTGGGGCGGTGGCAAGCGCCTTGCTCCGACAATCTCTTGACACGGCAGAAGCAAGGCGCCCGCCACCGTCCCCGATGGTTCTGACCCTACTCCCATGCAGCCCCGCCTCTGCCGCTCCTACCACCACGTCCAAGCGCACGAGAAAGTCTGCCGCCAAGCGCACTACACGCAAGAGAGCCAATGCTACGGCTTGAAGCTGAAAGAAAGGATCGCCCGCCAAGAAAGTAAAGGCGGTGCGGTCTTTAATGAAATCCGACAATTGAGAGATGTGTGCGTGTTTGAAATAAATGGGTTGGAGGTGTTTATGTAAGAAATATATTCCAAAGATATTTATTTACAGAATAAAATTATTACATTTGCAGTATGTAAACAATAAGAGAAAATCTCTTTTCTAGAGAGTTTGATGATTCCTATGATAACTTAGATGAGCGTACACAAGAAAAGTATGATTATGCTTTTAATATGATTCGAACGCAATACATTGTCAATAAGAAATTTGTAAAAAGTTTAGAGGATACAGACTTCTATGAACTTCGTATTTCTATCGATTATAACGAATATCGCTCAATAATGCTTGCCATAGATCATGACAACTTTATTCAAGCACATCGTGTTCTTGTCCTAAACTCTTTTTTGAAGAAAGATTCTAAGCAATATAAAGCAGAAGTGAGAACTGCTGAGAGTATCTTAATGAAATATATGGAGGAATAGTTATATGCTGAAACTTAATGAAAATAAATTGGTGTCATTGCGTAGATTCGATGATGTCCTAAACGAAAAATATGGGAGTGAGAAAAGTGTTGAACGCAAAGAGTTTGATGCTAAAGCTAAAGCATGGTATTATGCAGAATTGCTTAAAGATGAACGTAAAAAGCAGAATATTACACAAAAGGCTTTGGCAGAACGAATAGGTAAAAAGCGTGAGTATATATCGGCATTAGAAAAGGGGCAAACTGATATGCAACTTTCTACATTCTTGAAAATTGCTGACGCCCTTGGATTACGTTTTTCTTTAGTATTGGGCTAAAACTATTGGATAAATGAAATCCTTTCCGTTTCGCACCATAATGAAATATAGTGTATTTCTGCTTGATAATCAAAACAAAATAAGTGGTATCTACATCAATGTAAATACCACTTATACTTTTTGCCTTCTGATTTCCTTAGAAATCACTCGGTGACTCCGTTGGGGCTCGAACCCAAGACCCACGCCTTAGAAGGGCGTTGCTCTAATCCAACTGAGCTACGGAGCCTACGATTTTCGAGTTGCAAAGGTAATGAAAAAACTATAAAGCACAAATTTATCGTGTAAAAAGTTAAGTTATGAACTCAAATTAGTGCATTTAGGTGTTGTTAGAAGTGTACAACCAATTCAACTACCGCCTTATCGCGCTCTGATGGCTTAGCCAAGGTAAGGTCATCGTAGAAGTACTTTTCGTAGTTGAGACGAATGTCGGCCAGAACTTTTTTGCTCATGGCCATACTGAGTGTAACACCACCAGTAACACGTTGGCGACGTGCATCAGTGAGTTTGAGCTTCCCATCGTCAGTAAGTGTGCCGTCACTGTGATTATTCATCATATCATAGCGAGCTAAGAAACTCACCTTGCTAAATGCTTTCTTCAGTGGTAAGTCGTAGCAAACAAAGGCATCCCAAGCATTCACGTTGTTAAACGCCTTGTTCTGATAGTGTTTGCGCAGATATTCGGCCTCGAGTGTCCAACGGTCGCGGTGAAAGGTAACGCCCCCATCGTATAAATATGTATGAATGCCGTTAGGCGAAATCTTTTGTACGGAAGCCTCCAATGTGAGGCCACAGGGTAAGAAGTATTGCGCCTTGGCAGAGAAGTTAAACTCCTTCGTCCAATAGTCCTTTTGGTTAGTTAGTCCAGAACCATTAAATGCACCTGCCTCTATGACCAAGGGAACTTTGTCGAAAGTATAGCTACCATAAACGCCCACATCGCGCACGTTGCCTACTTGTTTGGCTATAAACGAACGATTAGCGAAATACTGTTTATGTGGTGAACGGTGAGCATCGATACTGAAGGGAACGCGCATCTGACCAATGCGAAGGGCCACTCCCTTTGTGGGCAATACACCCGCGTAGGCATCAAGCATCTTGATTTGTCCTTCGTCCGAAAGGTCGATTTCGGCTTTATAGTTAACAATCGGTGTGACGAAACCGTCTAAAGCCACGCGAGCGGTTCGCACCTCAAAGCGGCTTTCCTTCTCGTTGGTTTGGTATTCCATTTTGCCCCGAATCGTTCCGCTGACTTTGGGTAAGTAGTCAAACTTCTTAGTCTTTACGGAGTCAGCGTTATCAGCCAATGCGAGGGCCGAACAACTCATAAAGAAGAGGGTCGTGAGTAAAGTTTTCATTTTGAAAGAGTAAAATAGGCGAGGTATCACGCAAGGGTGATGCCTCGTCAAATGTTTGTGTTATTTAGAGTTGTTGACGGAAGTTTTGTAGGGTGGTGAGTAAAGTTTCTAATTCAATAACCAATTGCTGTAACTCTTGTGCCATGTGAAGTACGAGCGTAAAAGAATTGAGATTATTGTCTTCGCCCTGAATGGCCACACCAATGTTTTGAATAAAGTCTTCAATGTGCTTCTTCGCTTCGTGACAGTTGCTAACCAATGCATCGTTCTCGGTAGCGCGCTGATTACGTAGGTTTTCAGTCACTTTAGTCATGAGCGAAACCACTTCGTTGCGTACCTGACAGAATCGTTCGGCCACTTCATTGTCAATGGGGCTAAAGTTATTGTCAACGTGTTCGCGTGCAGGTTCGGCCATACGGATGAGTCCATAAAGCATCTGTCGCAATGAATTGTGAATCAAGTGGAAGTTCGTACTAAGGCGAATGGCTGCAATGGGTGGTTGAGAGCGACGTAAGCAAATTGTTTCGCGACGACGCAGATTCTTTAGCGTGCGCTTCTCTTGATTGAGGTCACGTAGAGAGTGGCGTAGCGGACGGAGCGACTCAGTGAAGAGACCGTTGCTACTTTCGATGAGTGCATTGGCATACTTGTTGAGCGTCTCGGCAATGCTCATGCTTATGTGGCGCGCCAACATCGGAATGATAGCCTTGCGGTCTTGTTCAGCCAACATCTGTTGGAAGAGAACGTCACCCTCTTGCAGCTCTTTTTGCTTTTTGCTAAAGCGTTGCTGACTGTGAATGATACTATAGATGCCTGCTACTACAATAATTACAACGGCTACGACGCCACCAAAGTTCATGACCATAGCTACAAAGAAGCATGCCGTAAAGGCTACACCGGCTGTGATGAACCAGCCACCAATAACGGTAAGCACCCCCGTGATGCGGAATACGGCACTTTCACGTCCCCAAGCGCGGTCGGATAATGACGAACCCATGGCTACCATAAAGGTGACGAACGTGGTAGAAAGGGGCAGTTTGAGTGAAGTACCTAAGGCTATGAGCAAAGAAGATACGACCAAGTTGGTAGAAGCGCGACACATATCGTAAGCAGCTTGATTGTCAACAGCCTCTTCGGGCACTTGGAAACGGCTCTCAACGAAGCGTGCTACGGGTGCGGGAGTGATATTGGTGATAGTGGTGCCAATAGAGTTGCCCCAACGTACTAAACTGCGAGCCACCTTTGATGAGCCAAACATCTCTTCGCCCTCATTCTTACGTGAGAGTCCTACTTCCGTTTCGGTCACTTTGCGTGCCTTCTTAGAAGTGGCAAGGGCAAAGACCATGATAGCACCTGCTGCGGCTAAGAAGTAAATAGGCGTTTTGGCCGATTCAGATAGTGACGACATCATAAAGGCGTCGGGCGTAAGGCCTGCACCATTCGTTGTAAAGTCGCAGTAAGAAGAGAATCCTGCCAAGGGCACACCAATAAAGTTAACTAAATCGTTGCCTGCAAAGGCGGTAGAAAGGGCCAATGTACCAATCAATACAATCACGCGGAATACGTTTACCTTCAGCGTGTGTAGTATCTGCATGACGATCGTTGCTATGACAAAGATGCAACCAAGGATCGTAAGAATGTGTGTGTGAATGTAGTTCTTTACGTCAGCGCTCATAAATGAGAGGTCCTTCAATCCCTTGAACAACATGAAGTAAAGAATGGCGGTAATGGCAATGCCACCGAAGATACCAATCTTATAACGTATGTTCTTGGCAATGCTAAACGTAAAGACGATACGAGTAAGGTATTGAATAAGTGAACCAAAGATAAAGGCTATGGGCACACTGAGGAAGATACCCATGATCACCTCTAAGGCCTTTGACGTATTTAAGTAATCAGCCATGCTGAGGCTGGCATCACCGCCTGCTACCTTTAACATCGTAAAGGCAAAGGCTGCACCTAAGAGTTCGAACACCATCGAAACGGTGGTAGACGTTGGCATACCGAAAGAGTTGAAAATGTCAAGCAACACGATGTCGGTCACCATTACAGCTATATAGATGTACATGACATCTTGAAAACTAAAATACTGTGGGGTAAAGATGCCATGTCGAGCAATGTCCATCATGCCATTGCTCAATATGCAGCCGCAAAATATACCTATGCCCGCAATGATTACCAGTGAGCGGAATTTGGCTGCCCTTGAACCAATGGCAGAGTTTAAGAAATTCACCGCATCATTGCTCACGCCTACCCAAAGGTCGAATGCGGCAAGAATGAAGAGGAATATGACCATTCCTAAGTACATCCATTCCATACTTTTGCAATTTTAATTAATTGTGTGTAGATTTATTATTTGTGTGCAAAAGTACGGTGCTGATGTTGTGAGTTTATTACAAAGTTGTTAAGTTTGCGTTAAGACGGAAAAACTGGGGCCTCTCCCCCCTAAAACTCCTCCCCGACTGGAGAAAGGGAATAAGAAACCTCTACTTACTGCGTTTCTAACTGAAAATCCATCAGAAAACTAAAGAAGTAAAAGTAACTTATTCCCCCTTCCAGTCGGGGAGGGGTAGGGGGAGAGGCCCCAGTTTATCGTTCGCATTCGCGCACCTTTTCTCGCTATGGCAAAATGAAAGCAAGCTTTCTTTTGTTCATTTGGCTTAACGAAAAGGTTCGCATTCGCGCACCTTTTCTCGCCATGGCAAAATGAAAGCAAGCTTTCTTTTGCTCATTTGGCTTAACGAAAAGGTTCTTTTTTCTCGTTTTTTAGTGTAAACAAGTATTCGAGACCGCCCTCTTTACGATTGCGCACGGCGATGTCGCCATGGTGGAAGGTAACAGCATTGCGCACGATAGAGAGTCCTAAACCCGTGCCACCATTGTCGCGCGTGCGTCCTTCCGTTACACGATAAAAACGCTCAAATAGTCTCGGTAAATGTTCTTCGGCAACTCCTATACCCGTGTCGTAAACCGAGAAGTAAAGGTAGTCGGGCGTGATGTTGTAGCAGTTGATGTGTATCTCTTTTCCATCGCCAGCATAGCGTAAACTATTTTCCATTAAATTGCGGAAGATAGAATAGATAAGCGAATAGTTGCCATAAATGTTTAAGTCGTCTGGCAGGGTTGTAAAGAGCTGCATGTGCGTTTGGTCAAATTGTGCATGAAGATCTTCTTGCGCATCGGCCACGACATGTGCGATGTTTACCTCTTCGCGTGGCATCAGACCGGCTGCCTCTTCTGTCTTTGTGATGAGAGCCACATCGCGAATAAGGTCAGTTAATCGTTCAATTTGCGTGTAAGCCTTTTCAAGAAAATAGGTTTTACGCTCCGTGCTGAGGTCGGGGTGGTTAAGAATCGTTTCGATATAACCACGAACGCTGCTAACGGGTGTGCGCAACTCGTGCGTAATATTGTTACTCATCTGTTGCTTCAACTTCTTGTTCTTTTCGGCTTTTGTGATGTCTGCCAATGAAAGTTCAAAACTTCCGTCGCTATAGATGAGTAGTTGTACGCTGAAAGTGGTGCTGCCAGCTTGTAAGTTGAAACGAAAGATGGGAGCTTCTTCTGCTATTGAGCGTGTGCCTTTGTTTAGCTCGACAAATTCTCGTGCAGGGGCAAAGGCTTTGTTTTGCCATATTGCATCAACATTAGGCGTAGGGTGTTCAAGCAGTAGGTTGACATATTGCATGAAGCGCGGATTGGCATAGATGTGTTGACAATTGGGGGTGAATATGGCAATTCCCTCTTCGAAGTAGTGAAAGTGACGCATGAGTCGTTCGCGCTCTAATGAAATCTGTTGGCTCGATTCCTCCAATTGCTTATATTTAAGCATAATGGCGCGTCCTATTTCGCCTAATTCAGAGTGTGGAAAGTTGATGTGATCATAGTCCACCAATCCTCGATCGGCCGATTGCATAAAGTTACGTAGGCCTGATACGGCTTTGCCAAAGCGGTCGGAAATGTGAATGAGTATGACTAAGGCAATCGGGAAGAGCATAAGTGCGAACCACAGAAAGATGTTGTCCGCCTTCATAAAATTTTGTACAGTTGCGTCGTAGGGCAGAGCTACACGCACAATATAGTGTGTATAGTCTTTTGCATAATAGAAGTATTCGCGATGATCAGTCTCTGATACGCGAATATCATTACCGTCAGTGCTATTAATAGCAGCCTTTACTTCAGGACGACTCAAGTGGTTACCCATCTCGACAATGTTGTGGTGGGTAGATTCAAAGCAAACGTCGCCTCGTCGATTGATAACCGTTAGACGTAAGTCTTTGGGCAGCACTTGTGTGATTTGTTGCAAGCTAATGGTGTCGTTGCCTTCGTATTGGGCGTCAACGGTTTCGGCTACCATGTCGGCATAACTGCGTAAGCGCGAGTCAAGTAAGTCGCGTTTATATTGTCGCTCGCGATTGTATTGAAAGACGACAAGCAGTATTGTAAATATAGCAAAAAGGAGGGTGAAGTTGAGTAGCAGTTTTTGCTTGTAACTCAGGTGTCTCATAGTTCAAAACAATATCCGTAGCCTTGTCGGTTGTTAATGTGAAAAGCGTTGTTTCCTAATTTATGGCGTACGCGTGCTATGTGTACGTCAACGGTTCTGTCTAACACGTAAGAGGCTCCGTGCCATACTGTAGCTAAGATTTCATCACGTGTAAAGACGCGGCCAGGCTCTTTGGCCAACATGCTAAAGATGCCAAACTCTTTGGGGGAAAGACGAATGTTCTCATCATCGCTAAAAACCAACTTTTTAGCAAAGTCGATGGTAAGATTACCCACCTTCAGCACTTGGGGCGTTTTGTTATCTTTCGTGCGGCGTAGCACAGCTCTGATGCGTGCCAAGACTTCGTGTAGCGAAAATGGCTTAGAGATGTAGTCATCTCCTCCGGCCGAGAAGCCTGTGAGTAAGTCATTCTCCGTATCTTTGGCTGTAAGAAAGATAATGGGTGTATTAAGTTTAAGTTCGTTGCGTAATATGTTTGCCATGCGAAAGCCAGACATACCGCCCAACATTACATCAAGCAAGATGAGATTGTGATCAGGTGATAGCTTTTTAAGAGCTTCTTCTGCCGATTCGGCCGTCTCAACCTCGTATCCTTCACATTCAAGGTTGCATTGAAGAATTTCGCGCAAGTCGGGTTCGTCATCTACGACAAGTATTTTGTAAGCCATACTTTGGGGTTAATAATTAATTTTGTTGCAATATTACGCATTTCTATAATTCTGTGGTAAAGACAACTTGTTAAGATTTTGTGAAAGTATAGTTAGGTCTTATGGTAAATGGCAATTAGGGCCTCTCCCCCTCCCCTTTCCCTGGTCGGAGAATGGGGAGGGGGAGAGGCCCTAATTTATCAACTTCTATTTTATCAGCTTTCCAATCGCTTGGTCAACACGGCTAAAGTTGAACTTTTGCCAAGTGGCATCCATGAGTGCTTTTACTTGTTCATTGCAAAGATTGCCGATGCTGCCAGCGTGCGTGTGATGAATGTCTTTGTTGGGCGTGAAACGTCCTGCTTCTATGTCGAGTCCTACCTTCTTGTAGGCATCGCGGAAGGGCATACCTTCAGCAGCGAGACGATTTACCTCTTCGACAGAGAACATAGCATTGTAACGCTCGTCGTCAAGAATATGGTCGTTAACGCGAATGCGTTCAATAATATAAGTCGTCATGTGAAGGCAATCAATCAGACGATCGAATGCAGGCAGAAATGCCTCTTTTAGTTCTTGCAAGTCGCGGAAGTAGCCGCAAGGCAAATTATTCATGATGAGAATCATCTCTTGCGGCAAAGATTGCAGACGATTCATGCGAGCGCGGATTAGTTCAAATACGTCAGGGTTCTTCTTGTGAGGCATGATGCTCGACCCCGTAGTACATTCATCAGGAAGCTTGATGAAACCAAAATTTTGAGAGTTGAACATGCAAGCATCAAAGGCCAATTTGGCCACTGTACCTGCTACGCTTGCTAAGGCAAAAGCTACGTTGCGCTCCATCTTGCCACGCCCCATCTGTGCATACACCACGTTATAGTCCATAGAGTCGAAACCTAAGAGATCTGTAGTCATTTGGCGGTTGAGTGGGAAAGAAGAACCATAGCCAGCAGCCGACCCTAATGGGTTACGATTGGTTAGTCGGTAGGCCGCTTCAATGAATAGCATGTCGTCCGTCAGACTTTCGGCATAAGCTCCGAACCACAAGCCGAAACTGGAAGGCATGGCCACTTGTAGGTGAGTGTAACCAGGCATGAGTACCTCTTTATAGCGTTCGCTCTGCTTTTGCAGTTCGTCAAAGAGTTGGCGCACGGCTTCGGCCACTTCGCGTAGCTTCTGACGGGTGAAGAGTTTTAAGTCGACCAATACTTGATCGTTACGCGAACGGCCAGAATGTATTTTCTTACCCATGTCGCCCAAGGCCCGTGTCAGCATGAGTTCTACTTGAGAGTGAACGTCCTCAATGCCGTCTTCAATGACAAATTTCCCTTCAAGGGCCGTGTGATATATTTTCTTTAGTTCACTGAGCAAGGGCTCTAACTCATTGTCGGCGATAAGGCCAATGTTGTGTAACATCGTAACGTGGGCCATTGATCCTAATACGTCGTAAGGTGCAAGGTAAAGGTCAAGTTCGCGGTCGTGACCTACGGTGAATTTGTCTATCTCGTCAGTTACTTGTACTGATTTTTCCCAAAGTTTCATAAGTTAAAGCGTTGTTTTGTAATAGATTATAGCACCTTTCGATTTGACAAAATAACGTGTTAAGAACTTGACTCCTTTCGTTTTGTTTTGCACTGGGTGCTATCAGTTTACTTCAATTGGTGCAAAGGTAACGTTTTTGTAGAAAAATGCGGCTTTTCGATGACCTTATTTGTAACGAATAGGTTTGAGCTATTACAATGCTATATAAACATATTTTATTAAATTTGCACGCATGGACAATCCACGTACACCACACATATTAATAATATATACTGGGGGAACAATCGGAATGATTGAAAATCCCGAAACGGGTGCGCTCGAAAATTTCGATTTTGAGCAGTTTAAGCATTACGTGCCAGAGTTTAAGCAGTTCAATTACCACATTGATGCTTTAGCCTTTGACCCTCCTATTGACTCAAGCGATATGGAGCCGCGTTACTGGATAAAAATGGCTCATATCATAGCCGATCATTATGAGAGTTATGATGGTTTTGTCTTGTTACATGGTACCGACACTATGGCCTATACGGCTTCGGCATTGAGCTTTATGTTGGAAAACTTGGGCAAACCTGTCATTATTACGGGTTCTCAGTTGCCCATAGGCCAGTTGCGTACAGACGGTAAGGAAAACCTTTTGACGAGTATAGAGATAGCAGCTGCTCGCGATGCGATGGGACGCCCTATAGTGCCCGAAGTATGCATATTCTTTGAAAGTAGACTGATGCGTGGTAATCGTACTACTAAGATTAATTCCGAAGGGTTTAATGCTTTCCGCTCGTTCAACTTGCCCTCGTTAGCTCATGCGGGGATACACATCAAGTACGAGAGTCACTTAATTCGTCAGCCGCGTCCTAATGCTCCGTTTCATCCTCATTTCCTAATGGATAACAACGTGATGATACTTACTATCTTCCCAGGTATCCGCAAGGAGGTGGTTGACACAATGTTGAACGTACCAGGGCTACGAGCTGTTGTGATGAAAACGTTTGGTGCGGGTAATGCACCACAGAAAGAATGGTTTGTAGATAGCATTCGTCGCCTTGTCAATCGTGGGGTGATTGTAGTAAACATTACGCAATGCTATAAGGGGACGGTCGAGATGCGCCGTTACGAAACGGGGTTACAACTCTTGCAGGCTGGGGTTATTAATGGATATGACTCAACGGTTGAGAGTATGATAACGAAGTTGATGTTCCTATTGGGGCATGACTATCCTCATAACGAAATCGTACGTTTGATGAATAAGAGCATTGCGGGCGAAATTACGGTATAGGCTATTTCTATAAATAGATAGTTTTACGTTTCAAGGTTATAAAGTTAGTCCTATTGGTTATTAACGTGGTGCAACTTTATAACCTTAAAACGTAAAACTATCTATTTTTTTCGAAATAGCCATAATTACATTTAAGCCTGTTTCTCATTAGTTCTAGAACACAAAAAAGACATTTTCTATTATGTATAAATTGCTGATAGCTCTTGTAAGTACAACCTTGCTCCTTGTATCGTGTGCTACTCAAGTAGTAGAACATACAGATGCAGGTATGCGTTATGCCAATTTGCTCACAATGCAAGAGGAAGATAGCTTTACGGTAGCTCGTGTTGCCGACCCGTGGCATAAGGGACGGACAATGGCTACTTACGTAATGGTGGCAGATAGTTTGCCTTTGCCCCATTCGTTGCCAAAGGGAACGGTCGTTCGCACTCCCTTGAAACGGGCGATTGTCACCTCATCAGTGCATGCAGCCTTATTGCTCGACTTGCAAGCAACTCATTGTATGGCGGGAGTGACGGACGTAGACTATATAGTGAGCCCGTCATTAAAGGCGTTTTTGCAACAACACGCTGAGGTGCAAAATATGGGAAGTATGTTGACACCCGACGTAGAGCGCTTTAAGGCTTCACATACCGATGGACTATTGGTGTCTCCTTTCGAAAACGATGAAAATGGGGCGTTGCGCTCGGTTGGCTTTACGCTGATAGCTTGTGCTGATTATATGGAAACTTCGCCTCTTGCTCGTGCAGAATGGATGCGCTTTTATGGTCGATTGTTTGGGGTAGCACAACGGAGTGATTCTCTCTTTGCAGTCGTTGAAAAACAATATAATGATCTCAAACAAAAGGTTGCAAAACATTCAGGCATACACCCCACTGTGTTCTGTGACTTAAAGTTGGGGAATGCGTGGTATCAGCCTGGCGGGTCAAGTACTATGGGACAACTTATAACTGATGCTGGAGGACATTACCTCTGGGACGATCGAAAAGAAAGTGGCAGCCTCGCACTTGACTTAGAGAGTGTATATGCACGTGCTCATGATGCTGATATATGGTTAATAAAGTATGGCCAAGCACATGATATGACCTATCAACAGATGCAGCAAGACTGTGGACAATATGCGAAGTTTAAGGCATGGAAACAGCGTAAAGTATGGGGGTGTAACACATTCAAGATTCCCTATTTCGAAGAAGTGCCTTTCCACCCCAATTGGTTGTTGCATGACCTCATACAGTTAATGGGGACAGCCAAAGTCTCTCCTGCTCCAAAGTCCTATTATACTCCCTTACGATGAAAATAGCCCTTCCTTTACTTCTATTGCTTTGTTTCCTATCGCTTATGGTCGGAAGCGTAAGTTTGTCACTCCAAGAGGTTGTAGACGCATTATTGGGGGGAGGAGATGATATGGCCCGTTTTGTAGTCATTGAGTCGCGCTTGCCACAAATGATAACGGCAGTTTTGGCGGGCATCGCACTGTCAGTAAGTGGACTTGTGATGCAAACCCTCTTTGCCAATCCTTTGGCTGATCCCGCTTTGTTGGGCGTTAATAGTGGAGCTTCATTGGGGGTGGCCTTAGCCATGTTGTTATTAGGAGGTAGTTGGGCGGTAGGAAATACCATTGTTTCGGGATTGGGCCTAACTATTCTGTTTGCCTTTGTGGGGGCTTGTGCAGTAATAGCCTTGCTCCTTGTCTGTAGTCATTATTTGCGTGGAAATTTGGCACTGTTAGTCGTAGGTGTGATGTTAAGCTTTGTTCTTTCCGCTGTTATTTCATTGCTCAGCTTTTATGCTTCTGCCGATGGTGTGCGTGACTTTGTCGTGTGGGGCATGGGTGACTTTTCGAGCGTTGTCCTTACGCGTTTGCCATTCATGGCTATCATGATACTTTTACCTTCATTGGGAATATGGGCTTGTAGTCGTTCGCTCAATGCTTTGTTATTAGGCAGTGATTATGCAGCGAATTTGGGCATACGTGTACAGCGTGTTCGCACACTTTTGTTATTGCTAATAGGATTGTTAACGGCCACGGTAACTGCTCTGTGTGGTCCCATTTCATTTATAGGTTTAGCAGTTCCTCACATGGCACGGTTGTTCGTTCGTTCTGCCAATCATCAACGCCTTATTCCGCAGACAATTATCTTAGGGGCTATTGTAGCAGTTCTGTCCCTTATCTTGTCTCACTTGCCAGGTGAACGAGGTGTATTGCCGCTTGCAGCTATCACCCCTTTTATTGGTGTGCCAATGGTGGTGTATATCTTGATGAGGAGAAGATAAGGTCAAAAAGAAAGGTAAAGATTGAATTTAGAAGAGATAAAAGTTTAAATATAATCTTCGTCAGAAAAGTTTAGACGACTTCTATATATGCTGCATTAATAATCATTCGTTACGAGCCAAAAAAAGAGCGAAGCTATTCTATATGGATAGCTTCGCTCTTAGTGTTATTATATATGTTATGTCTTAATCTCCTTTATCTTTTGAGCTTATTTAGAACGCGTTTTACCCGATTGCTCTTGTTGTTTTCACGATAACCATAGCCATAGCCGTAGCCGTAGCCAGAACCATAACGATTGAGGTTGATGTCAGCGTCGTTCACTACAATGCACAAATTCTTGAAGCGTTTGTCCTTATACATACGTTCGAGTTCGGGGAGGAAATCGCGGTTCTGAACCCCCATACGAATGACGAACAACGTGAGGTCTGCTACACGGTTAATGATGTTTGCATCGGCTACAGAGAACATAGGTGTAGAGTCAATGACTATATGATCATACATCGTGCGTAACTCATTAATGAGTTTATCCAAACGATCGGACATGAGCAACTCTGAAGGGTTGGGGGGCGTATGTCCTGCTGGTAAGAGGTCAACGCCTTTGGTTAAACCATCTTTTTTGATAATGTCTGCCACTTGGGTGTATTCATCAGCTAAGTATGTCGTAAGGCCGAAGTCATTGCCATAGGTGTTACTCAAGGTGTGCTTGCGAATATCGGCGTCGATTATCAACACACGTTTGCCAGCCATGGCTAAGATGGTAGCCATGTTGCTTGCTACGAAACTTTTACCCTGACCAGGCGTTGTAGAACTGGTCATAATTACTTGCGTGTTGTGTCGCAAGTAATTTAAGCTGAAGCGCAAAATACGGAAGGCTTCGACTACGGGGTCGTTGCTTTCTAATTGCGTGATGTTGGCCTTGTTAGTGTTGCCGTTTACCTTCATGTGTGGCACTTCGCCCAATACAGGAATAGTGGTAGTGGCTTCAATGTCCTTGCGTCCGTGCACTGTTACATCAAGCGCGTAGCGAATCCATAATACTACGGTAGGAATTAACAAGCCGATGATGAGACTAATGAGCATGATGACCATACTGCGTGGACTCACCTGCTTATTGCCAATAGGGCCTTCAACTAATCGTACGTTGGCTTCGTTGATGGCTTGTTGCAGTGCCACCTCCTCGCGCTTGTTGAGCAAGTAAGTGTAAAGTGATTCCTTGAGCGACTGCTGACGTTGAATGTCTAAGCCTTGCTTCTCTTGGTCAGGAGCACCAGCTATGCGACTTGAGAGTGTTGATTCATTGGCTTTAGCGTCTTGTAAGCGGAGCTCGAGCGATTTTACGTAGCTACGGAGTGACGAAGCAATGGCTTGGCGCATTTGTGCCAATTGGCGATCCATTTCGCGTACTACACTTTGTGACTCGCTAGTGTTAGATACCATCAAGTTGCGTTTGTTCATTTGGTCATTGTACGTTGCAATTTGTGTATTGAACGATGCGTCACCAATGTTAAGCGCAGGAATGAGGTCATGGTTGTTACTATGTGAGTGTAAATACTCGTCGAGATAGCGTGCTACGTTGAGCTGTGTCTCAGCTTGCAAACTCTGTTGGCGAGCATTGCTCGTTTCGGTGAGTACTGCTTGTGAGGTCTGGCTAAAGTCCAACAATTGATTACGCTTTTTGAACGTAGCCAATTGGCTTTCGACGTTACTTAATTCACTACCAATGATGCGAATGCGCTCGTCGATAAACCTTGCTGTGTTGTAAGCCACACGATTTTTGTTTTCTACGACATCTTCTTTATAAGTGTCGTAGAGTGTAGCTAAAATAGCGTCAGCACGTTTGGTATTGGCATCGTTGCAACTCAGTACAATGAGTGAAGTCTCTTTGTCGTATTCAGAGACTGAAAGCTCCTTCATAAAGCGTGCGGCAGCCATGTCGGGGCTTAGACGATTTACTTCCACTTCTTTGTCCTCCCACTTGCCAAATCCAGATGCGCGTACAATGCCCAACGGGCCATAGGGGGTATTCACCATTTGGCCGAGCTTTGCATCGATATCGGGAAATTCATTATCCAATTGGTCGCGAAGGTTCTTTAAGGTAACAGTGTTGTCGTCTTTTTTTACAATGGTAAGATGCTGCACCCCTTTCCCTTTAAAATTCTTTTGAAAGAGCACTTGGAAGGGAAGGTCCTTACCATAAAGAGTAATGTCGTGTAGATTTTCTTTGATCGTATAGTCAACTTCAAGATGTAGCTTATCAACAACGCGCTGCATGAGGCGCTTTGATGAAAGAATGAAAATTTCGTTTTTTAGGTTGTCGCCTACGCTGACTCCGTTGAGTTCAAGCAAGGTGTTCATGCCACTATTGCGACGTGACGTACTGCGGAATCCGCTGGAAGAGGAACTGCCATTGGTATCCTCTATTAGCATAACAGCTTGACGCTGAAAGATGCGAGATTGCTTTTGTTGGTAAAGCCAGCCAAGGCAGACGCATACTACTGTAGAGAGAGCAAACCATCCCCAATACGTAATGAATTGGTGATAGCATAGTTTTATCAACGGGATGAGTTGCATCTCGTCGTCTTGCTGATCTGCGTTGTTATAAGTGGATATATTCTCCATAGTGGTTTTTAAAATCGCTTATATTATTGTTGTTTTTTACCCTAATAAGAGGCAAAGCTTTTGCTCATAACCTCTGCTTTTTCAATTTGTTTGGCAAAAATACGTTATTTTTGTATATAAACAAAATTTAAATTAATCCTTTGTATATATATATCGGCTATTTGGGGGGCGGGTTTGTAACCCGCGGCAGCAGCAGGTTGCTTATAGTCGCTTAGCGCGAGAACATACATGCTCAAAACCAGCTGCTGCCGCGGGTTACAAACCCGCCCCCCAATTAGGCAGACAAATTGCAGTTTATCGCACAAAATCTCTATACGTTTTCAAAACCTTTGTTTTATCTTTCATGTTTCATTTTTCTTTGTAAATAATTGAATATCAATCATTTTGAAAAGTGAAACATATAGCTTGAATGTTTCATTTTTAGTTTCATGTTTCATTTAAAAAAACACAGTGGGAGCGATCAAACGCTCCCACTGTGTTTTTGAATCGCTCCCACAGAGGTTTTGAATCGCTCCCACAGTGTTTTTGTTTTTCTCCCTCAGTGTTTTTAGTATGAAACATTGAAACTAAAAGTGAAACATAAAAGTCGTATGTTTCAGCCTTCAAAAGTATTGATAATCAACAAGTTGAAACATAAAAATGAAACATGAAACATAAAATATGCAAAGGTAAAATATACGTAACTCCAATGCCTATTTAGGGCGTTCTGAAACATTTTGCAGAGGATTTCAAACTTCAATTTATCGAAAAGACAGGAATGAACATTAAGGCGCGCTTCGCGCTTTGGGTTTTGAACATCAATGTTTCATTAACTCTTCAGCCCGCTTTTGTTAAATCCGAGACTTAAGTAAATAACCTTACGCGCTAACCAACTCTCTTTACATTAATTCCATATGATAACCCATTCGCTTCAATTGCACTGCGGCTCCCATTAAATACAACTGATGCAAACAAGCCACATAAGCCTTGAAAGCTGCCGCTGTACCCGCTTCGATTTGTGAATGACACAATACATTATTCGTTCGTGAGGCACACTCCGCCACTAATTTATTCAGTTGATCAAGTCCGTCCCCCTTCATTTGCAATACGTCTTCAAGCACATATTCATCTAAGCAATCATATCCTCGCTGCGCACGCATCTGTTCATAAAGGTTGTCCACTGCGCCATACCGTTCCCAATCCGTGTCCCAATATTTAGCCACAGCCATACCAATAAACATCATCCAGCCAAGCGACACAACAGGGTAAGCAGCAAACTCACGCATACCGTCTGGTAAATAAGCCTCTGCTATGCCATTCCACTTATCTTCTACATCTGCACACTCAGGCAAACGCTCGTCAATACTTCCACACCGCAACAAATACTGATAAAGGTCTTGTTTTACTTTTTCTTCCATTCTTTCCTACACAATTAATCATCAAGGTGTAACAACGTGTTAACAACCTCTTCTAAATTCACCGGTAATACTGCACTACAATTCATAGCTACCCCGTCTGCTCCGCTTTCTATTACTTTCTTTGCATCAACATACCCCAACGCACCAACGAGTTGTACCGAAATAGGCAAGCGTAGTTGCTCATCATGTGCCTTAAGTATTACCTCACGTAAATGCTCCAACCCTTCTGTAGTACACACACTTACGTAGTCAGCACTCATGCGTTTCAGTAGTTTCAGCCGCTCAAAGCTGCTTGCAGTTGCACCAATAATAAATTCGTGGCCTAACGCCTCACGCACTTCATCTACGCGACAATCCTCTCTCGTCAGACATACGCCATCTGCGCCCACTTCCCTACACAAATCCACATCGTCCACCACACAAAATGTGGCTTCACACGCATGACACCGTTTCAGCAAGTGTGCCGATACTTCCATAGCCTCTTTCGATGACAAAGATGCCACACATAGCTCTATCCACTTTCCTCCCGCTGTCAACACCGCTTCAGCCTGTTTTATACACGCCTCAGCCGTCGCCGCTTGTATTATAAATTGTACTGGAACCATTCTTATATTATTATTAAAAATCGCGAACAAAAGTACAAACTAAATGAAAGCCCGCAAAAAAAAGAAAGAAATATTTGTTACTTACGACAGGAAACAATAACTTTGCCCATACGTAAAAACATCATTTGATCATGAATCATTATATACTACGCATATTAGCCCTTACACTAACTATGTTAGCTTTGCCCGCCTTAGCTAAAGCTAACCCTATCACGCTACCCTCAGACGAAGCGCCTCAAATCGAAGCAACAACAAGCACAATCAACGAAGCGAGCAACTTCACACTCTCTATTCAGAAAGGGGGCATACAAGTACACGCCACAGCATGTCAAGGACAGACATTGAAAGTATACGACATCGTTGGGAAGCTCAAATGTGAAGTTGCTATCGATAGCAACGACAAGACAATTCGTGTCAACCTCAGCAAAGGCATATACCTTATCAACATTGGGCAAATTACAAGACGTGTCAACATCGCAGGTTAACCCACCTTGCACGTACATCACCACAAATAAGCGCAACACACATGTACAACATCAATTTGTTGCAGAATCCACAGACACGTATGCAAGCCTTTGCCGAAATGGTAAACGACTTAACACCGAAACTTTACACGCACATTCGTCGCCTCGTACAATACCATGACGATGCCGACGACGTGCTTCAGAACACCTTCATGAAAGCTTGGCAGGCACTCGATACTTTTCGCGGTGACTGCCAAATTTTTACATGGCTATACCGCATTGCCACCAATGAGAGCCTAAGTCTTCTACAGAAGCAAAGCATTACAGAGAGTATCAACGCGAACACCAACGAACAAGTGCGCGCACTCGAGACCGACCCCTACTTTGACGGAGATGAAACCGAACTACTTCTACAACAAGCCATTGCCACCCTCCCCGACAAGCAGCGCATCGTGTTCAATCTAAAATACTTTGAAGAAAAGCCTTACACAGAAATAAGCCAACTCCTCCACACAAGCGAAGGAGCACTAAAAGCCTCCTACCACATTGCTGTAAAGAAAATAGAACTCTTTTTTGCCGAACACGATTAAACGAACCCACGCCTTTCGCGTCTAACCTTAAACAAACCGAGATTTCTTATTAAAGGAAACATGAAACATATTGACTTTTCACACCCCGCCCCACAACATAACCCCTTCACTATCCCCCAAGGTTACTTCGAGGAGTTTACCGAGCGCATGATGCGCAGTATTCAACAGAGAGAGACCTTTATTAAGCACGAGATGCCCATCATTCGGTGGATACCATGGTTAGGAGTTGCATGTTGTGCCGCACTCATGTTCATCTTCGCTTACGCCCAGGAACAGCACCCCCAGCACCAAGGAACTAACGTGTACGTAGCAAGTTCTACCACAACTAATACTTCGAACAATACCGAAGCAGTATTCGACTATTATTACAACACCGATACAAAATATTGGGCTTATGAAAGCGACTACTAAACTCCTACTCTTCACCTTACTACTTGGCTTCATCATCAACCTCCCCTTACGAGCCAACGACATCCGTCAAGCCAAAGTACAAGACGATAAAAATTGTGTAACCAATCACAACAACGAACGAAAGCCACGCGCCCCCTTCAGTCTGCAAGACTTCAAGGTCCACCTCATGGCCTACATAAGCAAAAGCGCAAGCCTCACACCCGAAGAGAGCAAAAACTTTTTCCCTCTCTTTTTCGAAATGCGCGAAAAGTGTCGTAGTATAGAACACCAAAAAGTACGTACACTTAGGAATGCCACCCAACCAAACATGTCCGAACGAGACTGTCAGCGCGCACTCGCCCTAATAGCAGAACTCAACACGAAGGCCACGCGCATAGAAAAGCAATATATGGAACGCTTACGCAAAATCATTGGAGCCAAAAAGCTAATCAAAGCCATCAATGCCGACCACGACTTTGGACGTAACTTTTTCAAACGCATGACAAAAGCGAGGTAAGCCCCCACGAGTCAATGTGCAAATGTGTAAATGTGCGAATGTCGCCTTTGTACGCTCAGTTATAAAAGCTTCATTCAACCATTTGCACACTTGCACATTCTCACATTCACACATTATTTACCCCTCTCCCAATGGAAAATCAGCAAAAAGAATTAGCTCGTAAGATCATCGAAACGACCGATACCAACCTCTTCCTTACAGGCCGCGCAGGCACGGGTAAAACCACCTTTCTACGGCAATTACGCGACGAGTCACCCAAACGCATGGTAGTACTCGCCCCAACAGGCATTGCTGCTATCAACGCACAAGGTAGTACCATCCACTCCTTCTTCCAGCTATCCTTCGGTCCCTACGTGCCAGGAGTGAAAGTGCAAGAGCAGCGAAACTATAGGATGAATAAGGATAAAATAAAGCTTATCCAAAGCCTCGACCTACTCGTCATTGACGAAATAAGTATGGTACGTGCCGACCTACTCGATGCCGTCGACGATGCCCTACGACGCTACCGTCACAACACCTGCCCCTTTGGTGGCGTACAACTCTTACTCATTGGCGACCTGCAACAGCTCACTCCCGTCGTAAAGGAAGAAGAGTGGACTCTACTTAGCGCCTACTACGATACGCCCTACTTCTTCAGTAGTCAAGCACTCAGACAGACTGACTACGTCACCGTCGAACTCGAAAAGATATATCGACAAAGCGACACCCACTTCCTCACACTACTCAACAACGTGCGCGAAGCCAAAGCCACCGACCAAACGCTCAGCGAACTCAACAAACGCTACCTCCCCAACTTCGCCCCCCGCAAGGAAGAAGGTTACATACGCCTTGTCACCCATAACTGGCAAGCCCAACAAGTCAACTCACACGAACTCGAACAACTCCCTTCGCCAACCTTCACCTACGAAGCCAAGATAGCAGGTCGCTTCTCCGACCAAGCCTACCCCACCGACCCCATCCTCACACTCAAACAGGGCGCACAAGTCATGTTTGTCAAAAACGACACCAACAAGAACTACTTTAACGGCATGATAGGCGAAGTTGTCGAAATCAACGACCATGGCTTTAGCGTACGCCCCAATACCGCCCCCGATAAGATCATCTACGTCCAGCCCGAAGAGTGGCAAAACACACGCTACGCGCTCGACCCACAGACTAAGGAGATCAAAGAAGAAGTAGAAGGCACCTTCACCCAATACCCCATAAAGTTAGCCTGGGCCATCACCATTCACAAAAGCCAAGGCCTCACCTTTGAGCGTGTAATGATCAACGCTTCAGGCGCCTTTGCCCACGGCCAAACCTACGTAGCGCTAAGCCGTTGCAAGACACTCGAAGGCATCATCCTCACCACCCCCATTCCCCCTAGCGCCATCATCACCGACGAGGCTCTCAACGCCTTCACCGCCGAGATGCAACGCCGCACCGTCAGCCCCGAGAGGCTAACCACCCTTCGCAAAGCCTACAGTGCCAACCTACTCACGCAGCTCTTCACCTTCGACAAGGAGCGCATACTCCTCTCAAGCTACACCCGCCTACTGCAAGAACATCTCACCAGCCTCTATGCACAGACAGCACGCAGCTTCGAAGCAGCGCTCCACAAGTTCGACCTCAGCGTCATGAATGTCTCAAGCCGCTTCCACCAGCAGTATGCCTCCCTACTCGCCGCCAACGACGGACAGCTGACCGATGATCACCTACAAGACCGCATACAACGAGGCGCTAACTACTTCATTGACTGCCTCTACGAAGTGCGCGACCTTCTACAAGCCATCCACCTCGACATCGACAACGCTCAACTCAGCAAGCGCGAGAATGCTGCCCGAACCGACGCCATCGCCCAATTCAAGCTCCACATCAAACTACTTGAGGCCACGAGCGAAGCCGGATTTAGCGTTAGCCAATTCCTCCGCACCAAAGCGCGCCTCCTACTCGAAGCAAACGAAAGCACAGTCCCCAAGGGCAAAGCGCGCACGAGCCGTTCGCCACACGCAGAGCAACACAAGTTCACCGTGCCCGACGAAGTCACCAACCCCACCCTCTACTATCGACTCAAAGAGTGGCGCCTCAAGCGCGCCTCCGAGCTACACCTACCGCCCTACACCGTACTCAACACCAAGGCCATGATGACGCTCGCCAACTTTGCCCCGACTCACCCCGACCAACTCAAGAGGATACCCTACTTCGGAGCGCGCAGTATCGAGAAGTACGGTTCCGACCTCTTGCAACTCATTGCCAAATACCTCGACGACAAGCGCCAAGGCCGCGTAGAAGAAGCGAGCGTTGAACCCGTCAAACCAATCATATACCCTGGCGAGACCACCTTCGATGCCACCTTACGCCTCTTCAAGGAAGATCGCATGACCATCGACCAAATAGCCCGCCTGCGCGAACTCACCCCTTCTACCATACTCACCCACCTCAGCCGCTTCATCCCTACTGGCCAAGTCAGTCTCACCGACCTCGTCACCCCCGAAGCCTACGACCGCATCAAGGCTTACTTTAGTCAACACGACAACCTACTGACCTGCCCCCTCTCAGAAGCCAGAGCCGCCATAGGCGATGACCTTAGCTATGGCGAAATCCGCCTCGTCATGGACCATCTGGGCGTAAAAAATGCATAAAAATATACCAATATATCCAAGAAGGCAACACTTTTGTGCTGCCTTCTTTTGGCGCAAAGCAAAATAAACACTATTTTTGCACCCAAAAGGATGGTAAATATGAATAATGGCCAACACGCCATTATCTACTTTTCCGCTACCACCCCTTCCCATTTTGGGCCAGACTGGATTTGACAGCAAGCCGAAATGGTAAGTAAGCATGCAGTGCGCCTTGGAGGTGGGCACTTTAATCTCGGCCTTCAGACAATTTAACTGGCGAAAACAACTTTGCTCTCGCTGCTTAATCGAAGAATAGTAGATTAGCTTTATTCCGTCACAAGGTGGCGGAACGAGACATCACCCCAAGAGCTCTTGCTCCGAAACGTCTTGATAGTGGTGGTGCAGATAAGTCGGAGCTAGTCATAGTGGGCCTTACAACTATGATGAACCTTACTCTTAAGGCTAAGGTGCGAATCGGTGGCACAGGTCTTCTTCGCACTCGAAAACATTAGTCTGTGATAAGCATGTAGAAAGCTTGCGGTTTCCTTGTTTGGACGAGGGTTCGACCCCCTCCTGGTCCACCAATAGTACTGATTATCAGTGATTTACAAAAAATGCGTTCCAAATTGCGTGCAATTTGGAACGCATTTTTTATATACGTACACTCGCTACCTGTTAACCATTCGCATCGCTGACTTCTCAGCCGTATCGGCTATGTCGATGTAGGGCTTCATACTTTTATTGGTGTCCGATAAAAATTCGAGACTTTCTAAAAAAATTATTGGTGTCCGATAATTTCCTTATTGCTATTATCAATATCTTGTGTACTATCAATCAGAGCAAAACGTCTACCAACAGTACACTACCATCACGCTTCTTCCCTTGTCCTAGGAAAAAGACAACGTGCCCCATACAACACAAAAGCCGCACACATGCTACTAGTCAATAAAGACGAAGCATGTAAGCGGCTTGTTACGATGATAAATGTTGACATCACGCGCGTTGAAAATGGCAGGGGTGCACGAGGCACACTGAGCATTCTGAACAACCAGAGCCTAGAACGCCCCATAAATTATACAGATGCTAACTTACTCGTTTCATCAAGTTCTTTTCTCTCAAAAGAAAAAGACTATCAACAAAATCAGTTTACTGAGTTTGGAATCGTTTGCTTGCACGAAGTATATGACGTGCTGCCGACATTAACTCTTGAGTCTCTTGTAAGGTAGAAAGATAGAGCAAAGCGACCTTAATGTTAGAGTCTTCACGCTGAATACGATCTTGTTGTGCGTGGCGTATTTGCGAGATGCGACTCTTAATGGCATTACCTTGCACTAGAAGTTCGTCAGAACCCTCAAAGTTGCCCGTTGAAATCATACGTTGCTCACTTTCTAAGAACTTATCTACGTCATTGCAAACGGGGATAAACTCGTCCACATAATCTTGTGGTAAAGGATTGAAGTTGTTGTCAACATGCTCCACACATGGTTCGAGCATACGCTTCAAGCCATATATAATTTGCGTCGAGTTATTACAACCCAAGTGGAACCAAGTGTTTTTCTCTACTGCAACGAGATAGTCAATCTTACGCATACCAAGGATTTCCTTACGACGATAACGCTTCCATACACTCTTCTCATTTTCGATATCATGTGACGCCGTACGGAGTGCGCGAATGTTCTCATGCATTAACCCTTGCGTAATGTTGCGGAATGTAGTGCGCGTAAAGGTAAGCATATCCGTTTGCGTACGACGTACATGCTCTAAGAGCAACTGCCACGTTTCGGCCTTATCATGACTGCGTACCAACTGACGGAAAAGCAAATCAACATTGTCCTGTTCACGCTTTTGCTTAAACTTGCGGTTGTTGTTGATTATTACTAATGCAACTACACACATAACCAATATCATGGCGAAGAAACCGCCCCAATGATTAATAGTTGCAATGAGGAAACTTACAATAAAGGCTGCACCGGCTGTAATAAACCAGCCACCGATTACGGTTATAACACCCGTTATACGATAAACTGCAGTCTCGCGTCCCCATGCACGGTCTGCCAACGAAGAACCCATAGCTACCATAAAGGCTACATAGGTGGTAGACAATGGAAGTTGTAAAGACGTGCCGACTACGATTAAGAAACCTGCCATAACCAAATTAACAGCAGCACGCACTTGGTCAAAAGCTGCACCCTCGGCCATAACAACGCCCTCTTGGTCAAAACGTGTATTCACCCAATTTGATACACACTTGGGGACGTGCTTTGACATGGCATTGGTCGTATTTAACACAGCACGAACGGTGCGACGTGCTAAACGCGATGAAGAGAATACTTCTTCTCCCTCATCTTGTCGCGAAAGGTTGACCGTTGTCTCAACCACCTTGTGTGCCTTCTTAGAAGTACAAATGGCCACAGTCATGACTACACCTGCTGCTATAAGGAACAAGTGCTTGAACGGCAATTGGCTTTCGCCTGCTAACACTGTCATCATATAATCATTCGCATTTTGACCAGCCCCATTTGCAGAATAATCAAGGAATGACTCAAGGCCAGCTAAAGGCGTACCTATAAAGTTGACCAAGTCATTACCTGCAAAGGCCATAGCCAACGCAAAGGTGCCAAACAGTACGACGATGCGGAAAATGTTTACTTTCAGTAAATGTAACACTTCCATTATCACCGTAAACGAGCCAAAGCAAACTAACAAAATATTCAAGCGATTTTGGTCAATCCACTCAGGCGTCCAACCTATGGAAGTAAGCAGAGGGCTTGTGCGCAAGCCACTTACCAACAAGAAATAAAATATAGAAGTGATACTCAAACCGCCAAAGATAGCTATACTATAACGAAGGTGCTTCTTGTATTGAAATGTAAAGATTAAACGTGCAATCCACATTACAATTAGACCAAACACAAAAGCTATGGCGACAGAAAGGAATATACCGATTATAACGCTCAAAGCCTTATCGGTATTAATGAGTTGAGCGTAAGTTAAGCCGTGGCTTAATATTTTAGAAAAGGCGAGCGCTGTACTACCACCTAACAAGCCAAACACCATTGATACGGTGGTTGACGTGGGCATGCCTAACGTATTAAAGATGTCAAGCAATATTACATCGGTAGCAGCTACGCCTAAAAAGATGCACATCACATCGTCTAACGAATAATAATGCGGATTGAGCACACCATGGCGCGCTATATCCATCATTCCGCTTGATGTACTTGCACCAACAAAGATACCGATTGCAGCTACTACAAGAATGGTGCGAAACTTTGCAGCCTTGGCTCCCACAGCGGGGCTAAGAAAGTTTACTGCATCATTGGCCACACCGACCGACAAGTCGAACGTGGCTAATACAAAAAGGAATATTAGTATTCCAAGATAAAAGAAATCCATATAACGTGGGTTCAAATGTTATGCTGCAAAATTAGTATATGCGAAGTTAATTGCAAAGGCTTTTGTTAAATTTCTGTTACATTCGTATAAAGTTTTTGTGACGCTATAGCGATTTGTGTAAGTTGATTTGTTCTTAACAACAAATACAAACAACGACTTATTGCGCCTACGCAATCCTTAAGAATTGCGATTATTCCCAGCGCTCACGATTGATTTATTTTACCCACACTATTCGTTACAGAGCCAACATTTCTTTCTCCGTCCTATTTCGCAGACATTCTGATACCCATCCAAAACTTACTTCTAAAAAAAACGCTCAACAAATAACTTGCTTCGTTATTTGTTGAGCGTGCAAAAACTTTTACTTAACTATTTACTTTAAGCTCCAAAAGCTACTGCTATCCAATAAGTAAGCAAAGAAGCCACATAGGCAAATAGTGTAGTATATCCTGCAGTAAAGAGCGCCCACTTCCAGCCCCCGCTTTCATTCTTAATAGCAGTAATGGTTGCTATACAGGGGAAGTAGAACAGGATAAAAACTAAGTAGGCCAAAGCTGAAGCAGTAGTCATATTCGATCGCAATGCCTGCGATAAGTGTGTATCGCTTGCAGCACTATCTGTATCAACGTCCTCATTGGCATACATAACAGCTAATGTACTAACAACAAGCTCTTTTGCACCGACACCCGAAAGGATACCTACACTCATTTTCCAATCAAAATGCATAGGCGACATCACGGGGGCTATAAATTGGCCCAAAGACTGTAAGTAAGAATCTTCAGGTTCATCTACTGATGCACTCTGCTCCACAGCAACTTGTTCCGTTTGTGCAGCGTCTGCTACACTCGAATGGGGAAAATAATTTAATGCCCATATAATCAATGAGAATACAAGAATAATTCCTCCCATCTTTTGCAGATACTGACGACCTTTTTCCCAAGTATGCATAAGCACCGACTTAGCCGTTGGCATGCGATAAGGAGGCAACTCCATAACAAAGGGTAAATCCTCGCCTTTCATCAAGAAGCGACTAAACACACGCGCCATAAGTATAGCTGCTAAGATGCCTAACGCATATAATCCTAACATCACCGCTGCGCCATTCTGTGGAAAGAATGCACTCACCAATACTACGTAAATAGGTATTCGAGCAGAACACGACATAAACGGTGTAATCAGCATGGTAATCAATCTACTTTTGGGATTTTCGATTGTTCGTGTTGCCATAATAGCAGGCACATTGCAACCAAAGCCCATCACCATGGGAATAAACGACTTACCATGCAATCCCATGCGGTGCATCAACTTATCCATTATGAATGCGGCACGAGCCATATAGCCCGAATCCTCTAATAATGAAATAAATAAGTAGAGTATCATGATATTGGGCAAGAATACTATCACTGCGCCCACACCACTTATAGCTCCGTCAATAATCATATCCTTCAGCATTCCGTCAGGCATTACATATTGCACAAAGGCTGAAAGTTGACTAACCAACCAATCTATCCAATCCATAGGGTAAGCACCCACTTGGAAGGTGATGAAGAAGATTAAGAAAAGTACGACAAAGAACAATGGGAAGCCCCAATAGCGATTGGTAACAAAGGCATCTATTTTCTCCGTCACGGTACGTCCCTGTCGAGCCACATGTGGTTCGTACGTTTCTTTAAGCGCTCCTTGTATAAAGCCATACTTTGCATCTGTAATGGCATTATCGGGAGTATCGTGTAAGACCTCCTTCAACCGATTATTCTCCTCATATCGTGCAGCTACGAGTTCATCATGTTGGGGCAAAGACTCTACCAAACGCTGCGCCTCTGTATCTCCCTCCAAAAACTTAATAGCAAGATAACGAGTTGAATACTTTGAGCGCAGAGCTTGATTTTTCTGAAAGATGTACTTCAGTCTGTCAATACTCTGTTCTAATTCCTTACCATGATTAACGTGAATGTGACGTTCAAGCGAAGTGTCGTGTTGGTTTTCATACACAGCGATTACCGTTTCAAACAAATCGCGAATGCCTTGTCCCGTACGCGAAATCGTTGGAACCATTGGTACGCCTAACAAATGTCCTAACTGATGATAATCCAATCGGTCGCCATTACGTTGCAAATCGTCATACATATTCAATGCCACCACCATACGTTGATGCATATCAATCAACTGAGTTGTAAGGTAGAGGTTACGCTCCAAGTTGGAACTATCTATTACGTTGATGACGATATCAGGCGTTTCGTCTATCAAGTGGCGGCGCACGTACAACTCTTCTGGAGAGTAAGCCGAAAGTGAATAAGTGCCAGGGAGGTCGACGATACGAAAATGATACACCCTATCTTCATACCCCTCGACAGCACTATTCAAGCAATCGCTTCCGATTGTGCAACTTGTACACGTTGCGCTACAGCCTTCGCCCGACTTCTGGTGATAGATTTCGACCTCGCCCTGGTCGTTTCGTCGAACTTTCACCTTCATATCAAGAAAGCCCTCTTTCGCATCGACCGTCACGCCACTATAATTGCCCACGTGTTCATGTCCACCCGAGGCAACATTAAACAGCGAAGTCTTTCCACAATTTGGATTCCCCACAAGGGCTACATTAATCACACGACGCTTATCTGCAGCCATGCGCTCCATACGAGCCTCCAATTGCAATTTGAGTTCTTCGTCTTCATCTTTACCCGCAACAATACCCTTCAAACTTTCTTCAGGATGCAAACGGACATCATTCTCTGCCTCACTCTCGCTAATCACCTCAACGAGCTTGGCTTCCTCACGACGCAGGGATATCTTATACCCCATTATCTCATACTCTATAGGGTCGTGCAAAGGAGCATTAAGTATTACCTTTACCGTCTTCCCCTTTACAAACCCCATTTCAACGATACGCTTGCGAAAGCCGCCATGGCCAGCCACTTTCACAATTACGCCACGTTCCCCTGTATGTAAATCTGATAAATTCATTGCTTACCTTTTATCGATTAACTTCTGTTTTAGCTTGCAAAGTTACAAATATCAAACGGCTTTACAATACCTACTAATAGGTATTAAATACGGATAAAGCCGCAGTATTACAAAATACTACGTAATTACTTTGCTCGCTCACGTTCTTTATCTACCTTTGTAAAGGTTATTTTTACGCATCTATCACTATATACAATATGAATCAATATATAGATTTCGTACTAGCGTACTCTCCACAAAACGAAGCGATAATAACGCTTTTAAAAGAGAGCGAGCTCTTAAATACGTTGTTATTGGTCGTTTCTAATGACCATGTACAAGAAGCTGAAAAGTTTGTAAGTAATAATTGCAAGGTCATTCAAACAAACAGCCTTACAAGTGCTAAGTTCCTTCGACAAGTAAGTCAGAAGCTTACTGCACCCTACACACTCTTTTATTTAAGCAATCACAAGCTCACACTATCCTATCGAGCATTAGATCGTTTCCTACAAATCGCCTTATGCCTTAACACTGACAGAGAGCCGCTCATGGTGTATGCCGACCATAATGACGGCAACGGAGCACACCCTGTCATCGACTATCAAGAAGGAGCCTTGCGCGACGACTTCGACTTTGGTTCACTTGTACTCTACAACACCGAAGGAATAAAAGACTTCTTCAAACAATCCAAAACCATTCGTTATCAATACGCAACGCTTTACGCACTGCGTTTGTTCATTAGTGCAAAAGGCCGAATCGAACACATTCGGGAGTCCTTGTACACAGAAACTGAAACCGACCTTAGATTATCAGGCGAGAAGCAGTTCGACTACGTGAACCCCTCAAATAGGGAGGTACAAATAGAGATGGAGCGTGCATGTACTGAACATCTAAAAAGTATCAATGCTTGGCTTGCTCCTAACGAATACACTGAATACACTGAAGACCAAGGTGCTTACCCAGTTGAAGCAAGCGTTATTATTCCCGTTCGCAACCGCGTTCGTACGATTAAAGATGCTATTCATAGCGCGCTAAGCCAAAAGGCTGACTTTGACTACAACGTCATTGTAATCGACAACCATTCTACGGATGGTACAGCCGAAGCCGTAGCTTCTTTTAATAACGACAAAAGGGTGGTTCTTTTACAACCCGAACGGACAGATTTAGGCATTGGTGGATGCTGGGACTTTGCCGTACGTTCTGAGCACTGCGGCCGATATGCCGTCCAACTCGACTCTGACGACCTCTACTCCTCACCCTCAACGTTACAACAAATCGTCAATGCGTTCCACCAACAACGCGCTGCCATGGTGATAGGTAGCTATCGCATGGTTAACTTTGACCTACAAACACTTCCCCCAGGATTAATCGCACACAATGAATGGACTGCCGAAAATGGGCGTAACAATGCATTGCGCATAAACGGATTGGGAGCTCCTCGCGCCTTCCGAACCGACATTTTGCGACAAATTGGATTTCCCAATACGAGCTATGGTGAGGACTATGCTTTGGGCCTTACTATCTCTCGTCACTATCGCATCGGACGCATCTTTGACGAGCTTTACCTCTGCCGACGTTGGGAAGGCAACTCTGACGCTGCACTAAGTATTGAGAAGCAAAACAAGAACAACGCTTACAAAGACACTCTGCGAACTTACGAGCTAAAAGCTCGCAAGGCGTTGATAGCCCAATGGAATCACCCATTAAGTAAGGACGAGATTGAACACTTCTTCGAACAACAACTTTCTCAATGGGACGAAGCGAAAGAACGCTACGAAGCACTACAAGCGACAGTCATCACCAAAGAGTTAGCTACTGACAACGGAGAATTACGTGTGCAATTCAATCCTTCGCGCATTGTTAGCACGGGAGCTAAAATTGACAAAGAACATCTTAAGCAGCGTGCTTGCTTCTTGTGTGATCACAACAGACCTTCTAAGCAGAAGCAATTACCCGTATTAGGCAACGTACAATTCTTGGTTAACCCCTACCCCATTCTCCCGCAACATTTCACCATACCGACAAGGCATCACGTAGCACAAAACATTAGCCACTTCACAAGTATCATTGATAAACTTGCATGGAATCTGCCTGGACTATTCGTCTTCTACAACGGAGCACGATGTGGTGCTTCTGCCCCCGACCATGCACACTTGCAAGCTGGCGTACGTGGCTTAGTGCCCATCGAGAAAGATTGGAAGTTGTACGAAAATCGATTAGAACGCATCTATCCCTCTACAAAAAACGAAGAGGCTGACCTCGAAGAGCAAGGATACAATCCTAAGACGGGCGGTATCTTCACGCTCAAGGGCTATGCTTGCCCCGCATTCGTCATTCAAGGCCCCGCTTGCGATAGCAATCCTATCTTGCTAAAGAAATTAATAAGCGTACTGCCAGTTGAAAGCAAACGAGCTGAACCAGACATAAACATCTTGTCGTGGCGACAAGACGGTGGGCCTACGGCCGACGACTACATAGTAACGGTCGTATTCGTGCGCAAAAAGCACCGTCCTAATTGTTATTCAGAAGAAGGGAAGGCGCAGTGCCTCGTCAGTCCAGGAGCCATTGACATGGGTGGACTCCTTATCACACCGCGCAAAGAGGACTTTGACAAACTTAATGCAAAATTGACTACCAACATTCTGCGCGAAGTAACCATTAGCGAATCCGAAATGAACGCTATCGCGCGAAGGCTGCATGGACACAAACATAATAATGCTAGCTCGAAAGATAATTGGACCGCCAAGTCTGAATCTAATTTACTTAAGAAGTTAGCCGAACGCGACATCTCCATTGGTATACTCCATGCACAAAGCATTCAGTTTACGCTCAATGGTCACTACTCTGCTAAAGGCGAGACGGTAAGTAACGAGCAAAAAGCCGAATGCGTTGATGGGGCAATTCTATGGAATGGCAATAAATACAGCGAACTCTGCTTTATACCTGAAAACGAAGGAACTGACTCCTTCACGCTCAAGGACGTCACGATTGGCATCGGTTTTCATTGGGAACGCCAAGAAGAACAAACCTTTAAGGGTAAGTTGCGACTCATCGTTGACGAAGAGAAGTTAGTAGTCATCAACGAACTATCAGTTGAAGACTATCTTGAGAGCGTTATATCATCTGAAATGAACGCCTCCTCATCTCTTAACCTACTAAAGACACATGCCGTCGTATCACGCAGTTGGGTTTACAGCCAAATGCTTCACCGACTTGAAAGCGAAAGTACGTCAAGCGATTTCTTCAACTTTGTTCACCGTCCAGGCGAGACAATCAAATGGCACGACCGCTCAGACCACTCTCTATACGACGTCTGTGCTGATGACCATTGCCAACGCTACCAGGGCATCACTCGCAGTACACTGCCACAAGTCAAACAAGCCGTGTGCGAAACTACAGGTGAGGTACTAACCTACGACGGACACCTATGTGATGCGCGCTTCTCAAAATGTTGTGGTGGAGCAAGCGAACTTTTTAGTAGCTGCTGGTCTGACACGGAATACCCTTACCTACAACCCATTCGCGACGACGGTACCCCTTCCCTACCCGACCTCACCATCGAAGCAAATGCTGAACAATGGATACGAACGGCTCCTCCCGCCTTTTGCAATACGCACAATGTACACTTGTTGTCGCAAGTACTCAACAACTACGACCAAGAAACCACTGACTTCTATCGTTGGCGCGTTGAACTAACACAACAGCAGGTCAAAGAACTCATCAATGAACATACAGGAAAGGACTTTGGCGAAATCATCGACTTGCAACCTGTCGAACGCGGCGTTAGTGGACGAATTATTCGGCTGCGCATTGTGGGGACGAAAACTGAATGGATCGTTGGTAAAGAACTCGAAATCCGCCGTATCCTCTCCAAAACTCACCTCTATAGTTCGGCCTTTGTCGTTGAGCGTCACAATGTTGACGATGCCACCAACATCCCAGCACAGTTCACACTCATCGGTGCTGGTTGGGGACATGGGGTCGGCCTCTGCCAAATCGGTGCAGCAGTAATGGCTGATAAAGGCTACACTTACGACTACATCTTAAAACATTATTACAAAGACGCTCATATTCAGCGTCTAACAAGTCATAAAGGCATTGAAGACAAATAATCATTAAGACCTGTCACTTTTAGGGGGTGTTCTAAAAACCGAACCTTTTCGTTAAGCCAAATGAGCAAAAGAAAGCTTGCTTTCATTTTGCCATGGCGAGAAAAGGTGCACGAAAGTGAACCTTTTCGTTAAGCCAAATGAGCAAAAGAAAGCTTGCTTTCATTTTGCCATGGCGAGAAAAGGTGCGCGAAAGCGAACTTTTAGAACACCCCCTTTAACACACACTTAAACTACACATCTATGCAAAGGATAAACGAAGAAAAGCGCGTAATCGAACAAATGATTCGCCTTTACTGTCAAAAGAAAGAAGGTAACCATACACTCTGTGCACAATGTCAAGAACTACTCAATTACGCACACCTTCGTCTGTCACACTGCAAATATGGCAACAATAAACCTACCTGCCAAAAGTGTCCCATACACTGTTACCGTTCTGATATGCGACTCCGCATTAAGGCCGTCATGTCATGGGCAGGTCCAAGAATGCTGCTCTATCACCCTATCGCAGCAGCAAAGCATCTAATTAGGGAACTATTCTAAAGTCAAGACGAAAAAATCCGCCACACATTCACCCATTGGTGCGTGCAGCGGACAGATCAACCAAAATAACATTATATAAGTTTAGTCAAGTCTTATGTATATATGGTTGGTATTTTTACTTTTCGTAAGCTTCCTCGTGAACACCAGCTACGGCACGTCCACTCGGATCATTTACGTTCTTAAAGGACTCATCCCAAGCCAAAGCTTCAGCCGTTGAGCAGGCCACACTCGGAACGCTGGGAACACTTCGAGCAGCACTCTCACTGGGGAAGTATTCCTCAAATATTGAACGATAATAGTACTCTTCCTTATTCATCGGCGTATTAATCGGAAAACGTTCAGCCGCATGTGCCATTTCGTCATCACTTACTGCCGCAGCCGTAACTTCCTTTAGCGTATCTATCCACGAATAGCCTACACCATCCGAGAATTGTTCCTTTTGACGCCAAGCTACACTTTCGGGCAACATATCAGCAAAGGCTTCACGCACTATTTTCTTTTCAATTGTATGACCTGGACACATCTTTGCTTCAGGATTTAAGCGCATCGCAACGTCCAAGAAATCCTTGTCTAAGAAGGGTACGCGACCTTCAACGCCCCAAGCCGAAAGGCTCTTATTGGCACGCAAGCAGTCATACAAATACAATTTCGACAATTTACGTACCGTCTCTTCATGGAAAGCCTTCGCATTAGGCGCCTTATGAAAATACAAATACCCTCCAAACACTTCGTCAGCACCCTCACCCGAGAGCACCATCTTTATACCCATTGACTTGATTACGCGAGCCAACAAATACATCGGAGTGGAAGCACGCACAGTGGTTACGTCATACGTTTCGATATAATATATCACATCACGCACCGCGTCAAGTCCTTCTTGTATAGTATAATTTATTTCATGATGAATGGTGCCAATATAATCGGCCACTTCTCTGGCCTTCGCCAAATCAGGAGCGCCCTTTAAACCTACTGCAAACGAGTGCAACTGGGGCCACCAAGCATCTTGTGTACTATCCGTCTCTACACGTCGCGCTGCAAACTTCTTGGCTACGGCAGATATTACAGAGCTATCTAAGCCACCTGACAACAACACACCATAAGGCACGTCACTCATCAATTGTCTTTTCACAGCAGCTTCAAGCGCATCATGCACCACCTTGACAGAAGCTGCATTGTCTTTCACATTATCGTAGCTTTCCCAATCGCGCTGATACCACTTTACCATTTTCCCCTCTGAGCCTAAATAATAATGACCAGGCAAAAATGGCTCGTAAACGTCACAAAAGCCTTCCAACGCCTTTAGCTCTGAAGCGCAATATACCTTACCTTCCTTATCATGACCTATATATAAAGGTATAACACCAATAGGATCACGAGCTATCAAGAAGTCGTCCTTCTCCTCATCGTAAAGCGCAAAGGCAAATATTCCATTTAAATCTTCTAAGAAGTGAATGCCTTTATCACGATACAATGCCAATATCACCTCACAGTCCGAGCCTGTTTGAAACTCATACCGCCCAGCATATCGCTTACGCAATTCTTGATGATTATATATTTCACCATTCACTGCCAACACCTGATGGTGGTCGGGAGCGAAAAGCGGTTGTTTTCCACTTTGCGGGTCAACAATCGACAAACGTTCGTGGCATAATATAGCACTTTTACCACAATAAATTCCACTCCAATCAGGGCCGCGATGACGAATCTTCTTACTCATCTCAAGCGCCTGTTTACGCAACGCAGGTGTTTGTTCTTTAATATTAAAGATGGATACAATGCCGCACATGGTTCAAAAAGTTTCAAGTTAGTTAATGTGTTATGTGATAATAGGTAAACAAACGCTTAATACCCTTTCACAATGCAAATATATAAAGTATTTCTCTTACGCAATGCTTTTTCTTGCTTTTTTTTTTAGATTTTATTCAGCAAACAGATAAGTTAGCTTACATTTTGACAACAGTTCGTTAAAAAATTAGCCAAGCCTAAGCAGCTTTAGCAGTAAATAAAATGAGTTCTTTGAAAAGTTTTTCAATAGCTTGTGAGTCTGGATTAATCCCAAACACGCAAATAAATCTTTCAAGCATATAAGCATTGTGTATGAATGACTTACAAGAGGATATGGAATAAGTACACGCAAAATCCCTTCCACATCAAGAGCAGACGATGTGGAAGGGATTTTCCTATAATTGTAGAGTCAGACTAATGTCAGTGCCTTTTTAGGCCTCTTGACCACCCATTAGCCAGCAATAACAAGCTTTTGGCCGTCAGTGTCAAGTGTCACCTTGTGAGCAAACGACGTGCCGCCACCCTGGCTAATGGCCGAAAGGTCAATGCCCCGTCGTTTCAGTTCGTCAATAAGTGCCACGTCATGGCAAGCACGAGCTGAACCCCAGCCCCTGCAGCCTACTTGTGCGTTAAAAGAGTCAATGAGAGATTGAAGTGAAGCCTTCGCAAAACGCGCAGCAAAATCTGCGTAAAGAGAATTGTTGTTCATGTCAGGAAATGTTTGAAGTGTTTGAATGAATATAGGAAACTTCCACATCGTACCTTAACCACCGTGGTTCCTGTAAACTCGGTTGGTGAGTTTGCCACCATCAGCAAATCAATGCTGCGTAGCAACTGCTCTTGATGTTTCATCTGCAAAAGTACAGATTTTTTTTACAATTCGTGCCTCAATATAAACAATTTGCGCTTTTATGTGTAAAAACGTGCCCTTCCTTTACTTCATTACTTTTCTGCACCATCATATAGCGCATGTAGAAAATCAATGAATTACGTAATTAAAATGGGTGACTTGGGGTGGCGTAAGCAAAAAGGCAAGTCTTGTTTAAGGGTTGTTTGCCCTTGTGCCGCTTACCGTGGAATTTCATTTGGCTTATTAGCCCCGCTGAAAGGCTGAAAGGGCGCAAGGCTATCTACAATAGTAGAAATTCATTTGGCTTATTAGCCCTTAAAAGTGTGGCACACTTAAAACCGCATCTACAATAGTAGTATCTATTATTAGTTGATTGTCAGTGTTATACGCTCTAAACGGTAGGAAAGTGGCAATATGGATTCTGTGTAGATACGAAAAGCGTGATATTTAATGTATTTAACTTTCGATTACATTAAAAACTACAGAATAGTGATCGGATGGGGCATTTCAACCGCACCCATAATGTGACAAACAAGAGTTATCCAATGATATTTCAGGGGGGTACGGTTGAAGCTACTCCCTCAAAGGATGTGATTGCCAATCATTCCCTTTTATTCTATAAGAACAAATAGATATGCTGTCTATCATACTGTTTTCCTACATTTTTATACAAGTAGAAAAGCAGATTCCAATACTGATTTTTGGAGTCTGCTTTTCCGAAATGGTTAAGTATATCTTATTTATTGTTTCATAGATTTAATGGTTACCTAAAGAACGTAAGTTCTATTTATGGCTTATGGTCAATATATACCAACATGAAGTGGTGAAGAAATTTCTGATATACTTCACCTTCCAGACCCAATGTGGCAAGAGCCGTGGGGTAAGGTGGAACTTCTGTTTGTAATGTGGGTTGATGAACCAAAGTTTTTGATCTATTACCGAGAAGCCACATTGGTGTATGAGTCTTTCAAACAACTCTATACTTGTTCGGCATTCTTTTATGCTCATAAGTTCATTCATAGTTCCTTTCTCTTCATTGCATGTTTTCAGCAACAACTTGTATAAATGGTTTGGCAGCAAGTGAGTGAATGGCAGATGTGAGCAAAGTTTGCTTCTGCAAATCTGTTGATGTCCTCCAAAAGGCATTTGCCATGCGGGGAATCCGACAAACAGCACGCCTTTTGTTTTCATAAACTTTCTTAGGTGTGCAAGAAATGGCTCTTTTGTAGGAACGTGTTCTATCACATCATGTAATAGTATTACGTCATATTTATCCTCTTCATTACATGGAACAGGATATTGCATGAAATCACAGCATACAAATGTAGCATGATTGCTGATTTCGGAAAAGTATACTTTGGCATCTTTAATTCTGCACTCGGCAATATCTATACCTGTCACTTTGCAGCCCAACTGTGCAAAGGGAACTAAGTTTCCTCCTTCACCACAGCCTACCTCCAAGATTCTACTCTTTGGTGTCAGTTCCGTAAAATCTGACAAGTAGCTGATGTAAAACTCCTTAGATGTTATCTCCAAGTCACGGAAATACATCTTCCTGTCTGTATGTCTTTTTTGCATGTATCTTATTTTTTGACTTTTCTGTATATATAGATACAGATCAGTCATAAAGACTGCATGCAATTTGAGACTTTCTTACCAAGAGAGCCTAATACCGAAAGGCACAGTCAATGTAAATGGACGTTCTGTCCAAGTATTCTTGACTTCGCTTCCATTCGGAATGTACCAATTCAGCGTTGGCTCAACAAACAATGTCAACTTTGGTGCAAATTGATATTGTATTCCGATATTAGTGTTTACAGTCCACTGTATAGAAGGTGTTGTCTTCCAATCCGTTGCATAGCCAGACTTTCCTCCTACTACATAGTCTGCATAAGTCTTTCCAGACAATGGTATCTGAATGCTTGCTCCTGCAGAACCGTAAGCCGACAGTCTCTTGTACGCCAGGAATTGGTACGAGAGCTTGACAGGGATACCGATGTAATGCAATTTTTGTTCCTTGTCAACACGGTAATTGCCAGTACCCAAAGTAAAATATGACTTCAAGTAAGAGTATTGGAGTCCTGTTTCTAAGCTCCAATGCTTTCCTATGCTCTTGTTCACAGCCAATCCTAATATTATAGGTTTGTCATGATGTTCTGCCTCTTCAATTTTGCCCTTGTTGTTATCGGCAATATCCATCATTGCAATATTTTCCACCGTTGGGTCAGTTGGAGTTAAGCGATGTAGATATTCAGAATACTCTTCCCATGTAATAAAACTCTTTTTTGAAGGTTGTTCACTCGTAATATCATCACCGCTACTTGTTATAATCTTACAAACATTTTGCGCAAGAGTAGTACCCAAAGAACCAGCTGCGAGCAATTGCCATTTACTTTTCTTGTGTGTCTTTGTATCATCCGCAATCCATCTTTCCTCGTTTGGAATAGGTGTATAGACAGTATCTTTTGTGATGATACTATCTCGCTTGTTATCAGCCAAAACATGTTGGTTCTCCTGCAAAGAATCGGATATTTCGACTATTACATTTTGACTTGCCTTAATCGAATCACCAACAGTTATTACAGTGTTCTTTCCCTGTTGAACACTTCGATAATTAAAGCACAAAATAGCGTTTTGTATTCTACTAACAGAAACATTTGGCTTCTTTTGTATAGGCGTAATGCCTTCATTAGGCTTTCGAGTTCGAACTATATTCACATCATTTTCAGAAACGAGTTTCTTCTTTGCAGTAAAATATCTATATACAGGGATGACTATCAACGCCAATACGATGATAAGCATAGCTCTTGGGGACAATATGTTTCGCAACATTGCCTTTGCCCTTGATAATTGCGAGGAAGAACTATGTGGAGCAATATCAAGTAATTCGCTGATTTCTTGATGAGACAAGCCATCCAAAACAGACATGTTGAATATTTTCTTATACCCTTCAGGCAAACTGTCTATTGCTGCCATAAAATCCTCATACGGAATTGACTGCTTGGAAGTGTTGCCATCTTCCAATACGGAACTAAATTCATCCTCTATATCAGACAAGGAAATGAAATCGTATCTCTTACCTTTCTCCTGATATTTCAATACAAGGTTAGTAGTGATACTTGTAAGCCATTGACTAAACCTATGAGTATTCTTCAAGTCTTTCAATGAAACAAACGCAAGTATAAAAGCATCTTGGACAAGGTCATCAACGACAGCCTTGTCCTCTCTAAGAATATTGATGCATATCCCTTTCATCTTAGGATAATACATTTGGTATAATGTGCTGAAAGCGTCAGCGTCACCTTGTTTTGCTTTTTCTACTAATGTTGTTACATTTGAAGCCATGAGCGAATTGTTTCGTACTATCTATCTTAATATAGATTCGCCAAAGGCTTGATGACTGCACAAAGTTTAGTTAAAGAATATAAATATATATATGATCATTTTCTACCCTTCACTATCTGCTCAATATGCAGCTGCCCCCATTCTATGACGTAACTGATTTCTCGCAAGAAGTCCTTGGCTATTGGTGTGAGAGAATATTCCACCCTTGGAGGAACTTCTTCAAATCTCTCTCTTGTAACAAGTCCTTCTTGCAGTAGATAATCAAGCGTTGACGCAAGTACTTTTTCCGAAACCTGGGGAATAGTTCGGAAAAGTTCGCTGAAACGGATGCTTTCCTTTTCGTATTCCTCTATACGGAGCATCACGACCAATGCCCACTTCTGACTCATCCATTCCAAGACAGGAGCGGCTTGGCAATAATCATAATTGAGTTTCTTCTTCATAATCTTCAATACTTACCTTTTGGTTAGGGGCATAAAGCCAATACGATGATTTCTTTTGTCGGCATCTCCTTACCTTTGCACCATCAATTTTGATGATACCATTATAATAACGTAAAAAAAGGAAATAGTATGCAACCCACATTACATTTTGACGGTCCGGTGTGGCGACCTCCTTATGAAGCCACTTCACAACTCGTGCAGGTCACAGCTGGCTGTACTTGGCATCGCTGCAGGTTCTGCACGCTCTATGGCAAGCAGAAATTCCGAATGTCTCCGATGTCGGAAATAGAGGAAGACTTAAAAGTAGTCCATGCTTTCCAACCACGAGTTCACCGTATATTTCTTACTGGTGCCAATCCTTTTGTGCTCACCACGAACCGCTTGACTGACATTGCATTGCTCATCAGAAAATATGTAGGCGAAGGACACCCTACCATCGGTTGTTTCTCTCGAATCACGGATATTCGCAACAAGACGGTAGAGGAACTGCATCAGCTCCACCACTTAGGTTTCGATTATCTTACCATTGGCGTAGAGAGTGGCGATAGTGAAACTCTAACAAGGGTCAACAAAGGGTATCTGTCCGAAGACATCATTGAACAATGCCGCAAACTTGAAGAAGCAGATATACATTATCACTTCTTCTATCTCGTCGGATTAGGTGGTCATGGAAATGGTGAAAGAAACGCTCTGCGTTCGGCAGGGGTTTTCAACCAACTTCACCCAGTAAGCATAGGTTTCCTCTCGCTAACATTGTTTCCAGAAAGCCAACTCTACCAAGAAATTCAAGAAGGTAAGTTTGAGGAGGCAACAGAGCATGAGCGTTTCGATGAAATGATAACACTCATAGAGCATCTGCATATCCAGACACATATTCTGGGGCGAACGGTTAGCAATCCTGTACCATTTACCGGTTCCTTGCCTCATGACAGAGTTTCGTTGTTGCAAGAACTAAGAGATGCAAAGGCGGAATTGAGCGAAGAACAGTTGAGAAGTTATCGTGACAGCATAGAATCGTTATAAGCAGTCCGAAGAAAAGGCAGAGAGTCTACAAGTACTCTCTGCCGTCAGCCTCGCTTCTTTTTCTTCTTTTGGTAAGGTATCGCAGGCAAAAGAGTTTCAATAATCTCAATTGCCTTGTCACTATGCTCTATATCAAGAATATAGTGTTCTTTGGCACCATCCAAAATCAAATGTGCCCTTTCGCTATCATCCGAATGTTTCTTTGTTCCAATATACCTGTAGGTTCTCTTTGATGCACTTCATCACAACTGAAAAGTCTATCTGCTCTTTCCAACGTATCTTTTTCAAGAATGCTTTCCACCAAATATTGCGTGTGGCATCCGTTGCAAACTTGTCTGTGAAAAGGGCAAGGTTCTCTCGGTAAGGAGTATTCCTGTTCTTAAACGTACCGACAATGGCTTCCGCAAGAAGTTCCTTGTCTATCTCATGGTTGATGAACAACTGATACACATCAAAGAAATCTTTCATGCGGCTATTGCTTTCGTCACGGTCAACCATTGCATGAAACTTCTCTGCTATCAAAATTTCCAATGAATAGGCATACAGTTCCACGGCAGGAACATCTGGTAACAACAACGGATAGTCTAATGACTGTCTTGTACTGAATAAGTTGACACTTTACTAATCAAAATGAGAACGTATTCAGACATGACAGATGAAATAGAAAAAAAGATTAGAAATTTTGTGGAATACTATCAGATAAAGAAGTCGTCTAAACTTTTATGAAGTTCAAAATTTGCCTTTATTTTTGAAGCGATTTTTGGTATTGAAGAGGGAGTGTAGCGAGCTACACGACCGATGAAAGGTCAAAAAGAAAGGTAAAGATTGAACTTCATAAAAGTTTAGACGACTTCTAAATATCAGAGCTTTATATTAACAACAATAATGGGGACTTTTCTGTCTGCTTTTGAGAACACAGAACTAGAAACCCACCATTATATACGCGAGTTCGGGATAAGATAGCTACTATACCAATCAATGAGGTTCTTGCCCATATTATCCAAGGTCTTACAATCTGGCGTCTGAATGGAACCTAAAGTCATGCATTCATGGTTGTCGATGTCAATGACACCGATTCTCATGATTTCTAATCCTCGCTTATAATCCCCAGCACAGCCAGACCAAAAGTAACCAATCCAGAGCGTCTTATGTTCGGACTTGGGTATATAGGAAGGATCGATAGCGCTGGTTCTTTTTCTACCTGTGAGATGCTTGCTATTGGGAATATAGTAGTTTGTCAACTTTTAGACTTTACAGACTACTAGTCTTCCTCCCCTTCAGTGGGAAGCACATTACCAACATATTCAAACGTGAAGTTGTTGCCACGCGCTGAAGGAAATTGGCTACGCAAATCGATTTCAGAACGATTCTTTAAGTGCTCAATAATTCGTTCATAACATTCCTGTCCTGAATTCGCACGAACGTATGCTTGGAATGTAGTGTCTTGATAACGAAACTTTGTAGTGCCAGCTATTTGAATTACACGCTTAAAAACGATTGTACCCAAATACCAACCTGAACGTTCCTCTGACAGCTGAGCTAACTTAAGGTCTTTCTTATTAAAAGCAGGCTCAGGAATCATATACTGACGCATATCATTATTAGAAGGTTGAGTTGCATTATCATCACCATTCTCACGATGATTAGCCTTAAACTCCTCCATTGACTGCGCATTGGTTTTGATTAGGATAAAATAAACGCGAGGGCGGATTTTGTAACGTTTTGGGTAAGGCATATCACTATCAACATAAGCCTTAACATCCTCTTCCATGCGTTGCGTTACCATTATCTCAGGAATAGACGAAAGAAACCCCATTAACTCGTCGTAGTCGTGTACTAAAGCCTCTTGATTAAAATAGCGAGCGTAAATATTCATAATATGCGTGATATATAATAAAAGAAACGTTCTCTCTATCGGCAGCCCCATTCCATAAAAGCCATATTATAGTAAATCAAAGAGAGAACAAATGGCATTAAAAATAAAATGGTAGCCCAAGCGAACATATCGCAAGGCTACCTTCGATTAAGAGCGGAAAACGAGACTCGAACTCGCGACCCCAACCTTGGCAAGGTTGTGCTCTACCAACTGAGCTATTTCCGCATTGCACTGCTTAAACTGAAACGTTTGTTTCGTTTTTGCGAGTGCAAAGGTATGAAGTTTTTATTTAACCTCCAAATCTTTTTCAAACTTTTTTATCAGAAAAAGCATAAGCGGCTACATTAGCGAAGCCTATAAGGGGTACGATGAAGGCTACAGACATCGTGCTAGCATCGGCTACAAGTCCCATCATCAAAGGGCCTACGGCACCTCCTATGGGGGTCATCATCAGCAGTGATGAAGCACGTTTGGTTAGTGGACCTAAGTCCTTGAGTGAAAGTGCGAAGATAGTGGGGAACATGATGCTTTCGAACACGTATATCAACACTAAGGCCCCTAATGAGAGTACTCCCATATTGAGTACGACGGCCAATGTGGTGATAAACGTCCCTATGGCGCAAACGCGTAAGACTCGTCCGCTGGCAACGTGTTGCATTATAAAACTTCCCAATACGCGGCCTAACATAAAGAGTGATAAGCCACCGAATGATAATGCAATGCTTGCATCGCGGGCATTCATCCATCCACCGTCGGCTACGTAGTTAATAAAGAAGCTGTTGATGGATATTTCAGATACTTCATAGCTAAACAAGGCAAAGAGGCCAAATAGGAATCCTTTATTCCGAAATAGACTGCTGATACGATGTTTTTCTGCCGTGGCTTTTGTTTCGTGCTCGTCTTGATGCGCAATCTCGGGCAGTTTTACTCGTGTAAATAGCAATGCTACAGCTAACACGACAATGCCCATAACGACGTAGGGTAGGGCAATGCGTTCGTTTCCACCATCGGAGAAAAGCAAGAGTCCACCAAATAATGGACCGCAGATACAGCCTAATCCGTTCAATGACTGTGCTAAATTCAAACGTGATGCTGCTGTTTCCACATCGCCCAATTCTGTCACGTAAGGATTGGCCGCCGTTTCAAGAAATACCAATCCACAGGCTATGATGAAGAGTGACATTAGGAAGAACTCAAATGACATGATTTGTGCTCCAGGCCAAAACAATAATGCGCCAAATCCATAAAGCAGTAGTCCTACGATGACCCCCGTTCGATAGCCGCGGCGGTCGATAATAATTCCTGCAGGAATGGCCATTACAAAATACCCCAAGTAAAACATTACTTGCACCATTGAGGAATGGGCATGGTTCATACCAGGAATGACTAATTGAAAGTGCTTATTGAGTACGTCGAGTATGGAATGTGCTGCTCCCCAAAGGAAGAACAGGGACGTAATCAGTACAAAAGGTAGTATGTACTGTCTTTTTACTAATGGTCTCAAAATGATAGGTTGTTAGTTTTTTTAGTTAACGAGTTAACAAGTTGACGAGTTAACGGGTTAACAGGTAGGTTCGTTTTTAGTTGACAAGTTGACGGGTAAGTTTGTTTTTATTGACGAGTTGACAAATAAGTTTGTGTTATCTGTTAGGGTGTACAGTTTAATGTCAACTCTTTCATTCGTCAATTATAATACAAACTTACTTGTCAACCTGTTTATTTGTTAACTTGTCAACAAATAAACAGGTCAACTATAGTAGGATTACGCTTCGTAATGTTCAAATAAGAAGTCGTTGTAGGGATACTTCTGTACGTGTAATTGTTTGATGCGTGTATAGAGCAATTGTTTGAGCTCGTCAATATTCTGACGTTCGCGCGCAGAAATAAAGATGCAGTCATCGCCCATTTTTGCCATCCATGTATTTTTCAATTCATCGAGCGATACATTCTCTTTCGTTGCCGGTGTGAGATCGTCAGGGTCCTTCTCTGTCCAAGTATATGCGTCCATCTTGTTAAAGATCAAGATTTGTGGCTTCTCAGCGCAACCTAAGTCTTGCAGCGTTTTATTCACCACCTCAATCTGTTCTATAAAGTCGGGGTGGGATACGTCAACCACGTGTACCAAAAGGTCTGCCTCACGCACTTCGTCCAAGGTGCTTTTAAACGACTCTACTAAGTCGGTAGGTAACTTACGGATAAACCCAACCGTGTCGGCTAAGAGGAAAGGTAAGTTGTCAATGATTACCTTACGAACGGTCGTATCAAGCGTAGCAAAGAGTTTGTTCTCGGCGAATACCTCTGTCTTGGCCAATAAGTTTATCAATGTTGATTTACCTACGTTGGTATATCCCACCAAGGCCACGCGAATGAGGCGACCACGGTTTTTGCGTTGTGTTGTTTTTTGTCGGTCAATGTCGGCCAAGCGCTGCTTAAGCAACGACATACGGTTTAGAATGATACGGCGGTCCATTTCAAGCTGCGTTTCACCAGGGCCACGCAAACCTACTGAGCCACCTTTGCCGCTACCCGATCCAGAGCCACCTCCTTGGCGTTCCAGGTGAGTCCACAGACGCTGCAAGCGAGGCAACATATAACGATATTGTGCCAATTCTACTTGCGTTTTTGCATTCGCTGTCTGTGCACGCATGGCAAATATGTCAAGAATAAGGTTGGTGCGGTCGAGTATCTTTACGCCTAGTGCTTGACCGATATTACGCAACTGCTTTGCAGAGAGTTCGTCGTCAAATATCACCATACCAATTTCGCGCTCATTCTCTTCTTCGCTTTCGATATAAGCTCTAATCTCCTCCAATTTACCTTTTCCGACATAGGTAACAGAGGAAGGTCCGTCCATTTTCTGCGTAAAACGCTTTACGGTAACAGCACCTGCTGTCTCGGCCAAAAATTCAAGCTCATCTAAGTATTCTTGTGTTTTGCGTTCATTTTGGTTCTTTGTTACCAAGCCCACAAGAATAGCTGTTTCGGCCTTTATTTCTTCTGTTTGTATAAATCCTTGCATACTTATATATAATGTATATTGTCTAAAAGCATGGTGCGTGTTTTTATACGCTTTTGCGCACCTTTTCTCGCCACGGCTAAGTTGAAACGCGTTTTTCTTTTGCTCATTTAGCTTCGCGAAAAGGTTTATTTGGGTGGAGAAGAAAACCAAATAACATCGCATTCACGCTTTTATGCTGCAAATTTAGTGACTTTAATGCATTTATCTCAGTCTCTAACGACTTTTTCAATGATTGGGGGTCTTTGGACTGTTATTTGTGGCTCTGTAGCGAATTGCAGTTTTATCAAGCACTGCAAAGGTTATATTCTGCTGAAGTCGCCCTTGCTAATATTTGATGCGGATTTGAGGTAGTATTAGGATGGTGCGTCCTAAAACTTCTTCCTTTTTACGTTTGCATTAACTACGAAGCGATATGCCGCCTATGTAGATTAAGGTTGGACTCTCCAAGCGCTTTATCGAAATGCTTGAGGCGTTCGCATAGAGTGATTGATGCATACCTAATATATTTAGGGACGACGTCCCCGACATTGTACGGACAATTATACATAAAAATCTTTCCTTAACTCGTTAATTTTTACGCAAAAACTCAAATAATTAATGGTGAAATGAAAAAAAAGTAAGATTTATTTGGTGGTTTTACCAAAAAAACATACCTTTGCACTCGCAAAACAGATAAAGATTCATTTATCTCAATGCAAAACGGATTGACTCGCTAGCTCAGTTGGTAGAGCACAACACTTTTAATGTTGGGGTCTTGGGTTCGAACCCCAAGCGAGTCACTTATGATTCCAAGCAAGTCACTTAGTGACTCCTGCAGAATCACGAAAGATTTTTAATTGAGAGGTTTCTAATTCACTTAGAAACCTCTTTTTTGTTGTTGATTATCACTGAGAAACATATTTCTCTACTACAATTTGTATGAGTTATTCCAGAGGCTAAATGCTAAGTTCAACTTGCGGCGAGAGTCATACAAATTGGATAAAACGGGACATAAAAGGACATAAAAGGACGCAAATGTGTTACACTTCGTGTTACACGCTCCTTGAATGTGTTACACACTAATCCTTTGTGTTACGCACAATTCTCAAAAAAGCGAGAATGTAGCACATTCCGTAATATCGAACAAACTAAACGATATTTATCACAATTCCTTGCTTTAGCCGCGCAAAACTCATTCTCCTATGAAGAAAAAGGAATTGGTTAATGTCGTTTTCGACAGAAGAAAACTTTACGCTAAACGCGGAATGGCTTATTTGGAAGTTATGGTGTATCTCGGTCGCAAGGGACGTAGATACATAACAGTCTGCACTTCTACTCCCGAAACATGGGAACAAGATGCCAAATCAGCGGAAACTTTAGAAATAATCTCCAACTGCCAAAAGATTCTTAGTGCAATGGAGGTCCTTGGTGAAGAAATGACGATGGAAAATTTCAATCGTCACTATCTTGGCGAAGATAAGGAAGAAGTAACCGAGGAAACAGATGACCGCTCATCACAAGATTTCATCGCCTACTGCGAGGAAGCTTTGGCAGCCGAAGACATTAAAATCGGCACGCGCAAGCACAAGCAAGTAGTGATTGATGCCGTCAAGACCTACGGCAAACTAAAGACGTA